>OFFL01000401.1_pt1 | contig 49073 bp, 39 predicted proteins | sample 1521391 | NCBI WGS metagenome assembly OFFL01 (sample SAMEA3504082, study PRJEB24116) | mouse gut metagenome | biome: mouse gut; feature: mouse-associated habitat; material: faeces | place: Denmark | collected 2011
CGGCATTTTTGAAACTTTCGTCATCCTCCCGGACCTCCATAGCGTTTATCATTTCCACCAGCGTATTCATGTTGCGTTCTTCCTCCGGCCCCTCAAAGACGATGTAGGCCACAAGGGCACAGTACAAGAGGGTTTCGGCTTTGGTCCAGAACTCGTCGCCCTCCTTGCCGTCGCCTTTGGTGTTGGCGATCAGGGCGGTAACGAATTTCAAAACATCGCTCTCCGTCTTGATATAGGCCAGCGGATTGTAGTGCATGGATTTTGAAAAGTCGATACTGTTGAACACCCGCACCCTATATTTCTCCCGTTGCAGAAACCGCCCGCACTGATCGAGGGTGCCGCCCTTCGGGTCTACCACCACATACGAGGAATGGGCTTGAAGGAGTTGCGGGGTCAGCCAGAACCTTGTCTTTCCCGAACCGGACGAGCCGATGACACAGGCGTTTAGGTTCCGGGCATTGGCGGGTATCTTCGGGCGGGTGTTCATGGTAAGGAACTCCGTCCCGGTCAGAATGACATTGTTCTGAAATTTAGGGTCTACAAACGGCTTTATATCCTCCTTTGTTCCAAAACGGGCGGTGCCGTACTCCGCATCCCGCCGGAATTTTTTCGCCTGCCTGATCTTTGACTGTATCAGCAGATACATCCCAGCCGCACCGGCAAGGCCCACCAGCAGGTCAATACCTCCCAGCCCCGGCCAGTAGGTTTCAAAGGCTTTGGGGAAGGTGTCGAGCATCCCCATGAGCTTTGTCCCGAAGTCTGTGCCGGGGGCGATCCGGTAGGCCGTCCCGATTTTGGAGAAGAACCAGAACACAAAGAGGTACGGCAGGTTTGGGAGCACATATTTTCTGATCTTGTCACTCAACGTCCGTCCTTCACCGCCTCTCTGGTCCGCTGCTTTTCCTTTGCCTGTGTCCTGATCTGCTCCGTGAATTTCCGAAGCTGACCGAGGATGGAAGCCTTATCCTGCTCTTTATTCAGCACCTTTGCACTGTACTTCTGGAAGGCCGCTGTGATGGCGTCCGCCTGATTGGCTTTGAAGAACAGCAGGTAATGGCCGGGGCTCACTTTATGGAAAGCGTAGTCCACATGGAACTCCTTCGCGATCCGGTCAAAATCCTTTGGGGCTCCCACATAGGGCATGGCGCTTTTGCCGCCATAGTGGTTCATCAGCTTTTTTACACTCTGGCGTCCCTGCGGGGTCAGCGCCTTCCGGTGGTGCTTTTTCAGCGCCCGCGCTACCTTCCCAAAAGCGGCAGCCAGCACTTTTCCCGTGAGCTTCGTTGTCCTGATCGAAAGGGCAACCGTTTTTTGGTTTACTTCTTCCTGCATAAAACCTCCTTTCCGTCGGGGTTCCCGCTATCCGGGAGGCCCCCGTACAATCTCGGGGAACAGAAAACCTCGGGCCAATGTGGCCCGAGGCTTACCGCTCGGCATCCCTGCCGGACGGAGCTTTCTTTTCCGGCTCCGTCTGGACTTTTTCGCCCTGTTCCCGCATGGTCTGCAAGATAGAGGGCTTCTTTTGAAGCTGGGAGGGCTTTTCGCCGGACAGCGGCTTGATACATTCCAGCCGGTCAGCCGCCCGGATGGCGTTGTCCGTGAGCTGCCTCTGCCATGCGCCCACGCTGGGAGCCCAGCGAAAGCCGCTGCTTTTCAGCTCGGCCCGGGTGTCCGCGTCAGGCTTTCCATCAAAGAATACCTGCAAGCGGTTGTCCTCCCGGTTCATCTCCACACGGCCCCCGTCGAACTCCCAGCCGGAAAATTCCCGCTGTGCCTGTTTGGAAAGCTGTTCGATACGGGCCTTTACCCGGCGGATCTCCGCATTGTTGTTGGTAAGCTGGTAGCTTTCAAAAGGCCTCGGGTCGCTCCGCCAGCTTGACGCCATGCTTGCTTTCAGCTTTTCAATCTGGTCCGGCGACAGCAGCGCACAGCCGTCCAGCTTGCCATGCTTGCGGTAATAGGCGTTGACCTCCTTCATAATGAGCTGGGAGCGTTCCAGCCCGTCCAGCTTCTTCTGGAGCTTTTCAATCGCTGCCGGGTCATCGGCGCTGATCCCGCCCATACCGGTGCTGCGTATCTTATCCAGCAGCCCTTGAATATACCGCCATTCCTCCATGTTGCTATCCCTGGCCCGGTTCTGTTTTTCCTTCTTTCCTACCGGGAAATTGGCAGGTCCGGCGATCATCACAGAGGGAACCCTTACGTCAATGGCAAAGCTCTGGTTCATGTTTTCGGCCAGCTTGCGGGCGTAGGTGTCTAACAGATGGTCGATCTTCTCATGGTACATGGGGTCCACCCGGGATTTCTGCTGTTCCGCTATGGCGGCGGCCTTGTCTACCATTGCCCGGTATTCCGCCGTTGCGCTCCCTTCCTTGTAGTCGGAAAAGCTGTTCATTTCCTTTGCCCGGCGGGCGGCCCCTTCATTGATAGAGTAATAGTTGATGGTGTGCACCTCCTTCATGCTTCGGGCCATGTTGGCCCGAAGTCTTACCGTTCTTCATGGGAAGGCCCCGCCTTGTCCTTTTTCGGAGCGGGCGGGGCCTCTTGAAACCGTTTGAGTGCAGCGAGAATGGAATGGACAGGCTCGGCCTTTTCAGGATAGGCAAATATCCGGTGTTCAGGCGGAATGTCCTGTGGCCCGTGGTAATACTCCTTGAAGCCCTCCGGGACTGCCGATACATATCCACCGGGAGCGAATACGCCGCCCTCGTTGATACGCACATCCCGCCCGTATGCTTCATAATCGAAGTAGTTCTGAATGTGCTCCGGTATCTCGATGGTCCCCAGCTCGTCGGCGTAAAGACGGCCCAGCCCTTCATCATCGGAAATATCCGGGTAAAAGCGGTAAAGGTCAAGGTTCTGCGTCAGGTTTATCAAATCCTTCACGCTCCGGGTGTGGTTTCCCAAGACAAGAGCGGCTTCAAAAGTTTCCAGTCCGCCCTTATCCCGTACTTCCAGCAGAGCGTGGCCCAGCTCGTTCAGCTCGTCGATGTCCTCACATTCGTAGAGATGATCGTAGAGCCCCAGCACATCACTGTCAAAGCTGGTAAAGAACACTTCGCTGTACCGTTTCCCGTCTATCCCGATTTTGGCAAGGGCGGCCTGCAACTCCTGTGTCGTCATGGGGAAATGTACCGTTGTCCCTACCTCAATCCCCATTAAGGGGTACAGGGCTGTATTGGTTATATAGGCTTCAAACATGGGCTCATTCCTCCTTTCCGGCCCGGTCAGCCAGCACCTCATAAATCCCGGCCATAATGTAATCGGCGCAAGGGAGGGCAATCGCATTTCCCAGCGCCTTGTAGCGTTGCAGAGGCCGGATCTCCATGCCGTCCGCCCCGTACTTTGTCCAGCCCTCCGGCAGCCCCATCAGCCGTTCACTTTCCGTTTCCGTCAAGAAGCGGATACAGCCGCCGTCCGGGTCGCCCTCATACCAAAAGGCGAAGGGCGTCACGTCACTGGCTAAAAGAGTGGGAAAAGGGTCAGTTGGTAATCCGAAGCTGTTTCGGAAGGCCGTTTCTTCCTGCCTTTTTGCCGCTCCCCGCATACGGAAGCACTGAAAGGGGTGGATGACTGGTATCTGCCGCCCTGTTTCAAAAGAAGCTGTTCGATCTCCTTCGGCGGCGGCCCGCCCTCTCCGCAAGGCGGAGGAAGTGGGAGCATTGGACGGGGCTTAAATAGTATGTCTGCGGCACGTCTGCCTCCAAAATCCGCCACGACGAAAATCCGCTGCCTTCGTGCCAGCCTTCGGGAGCCTGTCCAATACTGGGCGTCCATGAGCCGCCAGCACACATCAGGCGTTCCCCCTCGCACCATTCCGGCATTTCCCCATCTTCCCGAAGGAGGCATTGGAACTTCGGTGTCCGAGAAGGCGGATAGGACGGCTCTAAAGTCCATCCGGTCATTTGTAGAAAACGCTCCCATGACGTTTTCCCAAACAGCGATAGCTGGATATAGGTTATCAGTAGCATCCCTCATTTCCTGTATGATACGAAACGCCTGATAGAACAGGCTTGATTTTGCCCCGGCAAGGCCGGAGCGGTTGCCGATCAGAGAAAGGTTCTGACAGGGAGAGCCGAAGGTTATCACATGGACCGGCGGGATTTTCCCGCCGTCCACCTTCGTAATATCTCCCAAATGCGCCATATCGGGAAAGTGCCTTTTGGTTATGGAGATGGGCGCTTTTTCAATCTCGCTGGCCCATACCGGACGGATACCGCACCGGGAAGCAGCCAGAGGGAACACGCCGATCCCGTCAAAAAGGCTCCCCAGCTTAATGTCCGGCATGGCCCGGGGTGCCGTGTCCCTTCACGGCAAGCACCCCTTCCAGCGTTGTCGCCGCAATGCCCAGCCGTCCGGCAACCGCAATATCGTTTTTTACATCCTCGTCCACAACGCTACCGCAGACGATCAGGGTATGGGAGCGCCGCAGCATATCCCGGCGCATATCAATCCCGGCCTTATGTTCCTCGGGAACGCTGTCATTCAAAAACAGCGGCAGGTACAAGAGCGGGCAGATCGGGGAAAAGCCCGCCTCATAAGTAAGACGGCAGTAGTGGGCCGCCAGCTCCATATCAACATCCGGCTCGCCGCTCCATGCGGCAGTCAGGTATGCTAAAGGTCGTTTCATTGGTTGAGCCTCCATTTCTGTTTTGGTTTAGGGAAAAGCAAGGTATCGCCCAACCCCTCCGCCCCTTCCCCCGGGAAGGGGGACGGCTCTGGAGAATTTATATCCCCGTCGCTTGACCGGGAAAAAGCATAACCGGGAGAAATCCGTCAAGGGTGCCTCTGGCACCGCCTGCGGCGGCGCTGCCCTTGACTGATTTTCCCGGCTATGCTACGGAATAACTGGCGACGGGGAATAATTTATATCTCCAGAGCTTCGGGGCGCGGGGCAGAACCCCGCAATCCTCGGGCCATGCTGACCCGAAGTTTGGGCTTACTTTTCCTGTTCGTTTTTCTTCTCCGGCTTTTCGTGTTCCTTCTGCTGACCCTTCCAGTCGTCCAGCAGCTTGATGATCTGATCCTTCATTTCCCTCGGCGTAGTTTCCTTGCCGAAATACTTGCTCAGTTCCGCACCTGTCAAAATCACTTTGTCTACCTCCTTTTTGTCCTCCATCATAATGCCGTCAATCACATCCCCGTTGAGCAGCTTCTTTTCGTCCAGCTCCCGCATACGCTTTGCCTGCGCCTGTGAAGGCGAGGACTGCTGGCTGTCAATGGCGACGGCGATATAGTTCTGGTTCTTTTTGCCGACATAGGAAAGCTCCACCGCCGTAGTAAAGCCCAGCTTTTTTTCATCCATCAGCTTCATCAGGTCGGGAACCAGCTCATTGAGACGGATATACCGCTGCACCTGCTTGACCGCCATCTTATTGCGCTCGGCTACGATCTCGTTGGAGCGTTTACCTGCGTCCTTCGGGTCAATCTGGCCCGAAGTGCGGGAGCCCTGGTGCTTGATGGCTTCAAGCTGCATTTTCAAGGCTTTGGCCCGCTCACTGGGGAGGATTTCTTCACGCTGGTTGAGATTGTCCTCCACCATCTGCGTGATGGCTTCATCATCCGTCAGGTTTCGGACGATACAGGGCATATCCGCATATCCGGCAAGCTCGCTGGCTTTCTGGCGGCGGTGGCCGGACACGATCTCATAGCCGCCATCCTCACGAGGACGGACGATAGCAGGCTGGGTCACGCCCTTGTCCTTGACGCTGGACACCATAGCCCGCATTTCTTCATCATCCCGGACCTCAAAGGGGTGGTTCTTGAAGGCGTGGAGCTCGTTCAGCTTGATATAGATGATCTGCTCCTTGCCCCGGCGTGGAGCATCCTTCGGTTTTTCGGGTTCCTTCGGAGCGGGAGCGGCCTGTACCGTTGGAGCCGTTTTTTTCTCCGGTTCCTTTTTGACCGCCTTTTCCGTTTTCTGTGCGGGAGCTTTGGATTTCGAGGCTGCGTCCTTGTCCTTATCTGCTTTCGGGGGACGGCCCCGGCGCTTCGGCTGTTCCGGCTCTTTGGGTTTTTCCTCTGCTTTTTTCGGAGCCTCCGGCTGCTTTTCCGGTTTCTCCGCTTTTGCCGGGTCAGGCTTTTCCACGCCGGGAGCTGCCGCTCGTTCCTCGGCTTTCTTTTCCTTCATAATTTCAGCGAAGTTATAGACAGAAACCTGTGGGGTCTTTACCTCTGGTTCCGTCTTTTTTTCCGGCTCCGGGGAAACGGAAACCTTCTCCGGCTCTTTTGGGGGATTAGGCGGTGTTTCCTTGCCCGGCCCGCTATCCGTTACCGGCTGTTCCGGCGTTTTTGTGGTTTTATCATCTGCCATAAGCATTTACCTCCTGTTTTTTGGCATGAAAAAAGGGGCTCAACTTTTCAGTCAAGCCCCCGTGGGAAGTTCCTCCTTTCTCCGCCATGATACAAAAATACCGCCCGTAGTCTCGTTTGGGCGGTACTTTGTGTAAGATTGGCAGTCCATTATTAAGTTTTTTATTATGTTCCCTTTGTACACCGTTGCAACCGTATTTTTTTGCAACATTGTTATTAAATCAAACGAGAGATGAACAGAATGCGATTCGATGCGCAGAAAAAATGAAAATGTTGCGAATTAACGACAGTAAAATACTATATAAAATATTAGAATATATAAATGGATTTACAATCATGCCACATTTAAGTTATAACTATCTTGAGAAGAATCATCCAGAATTGCAATATCTAAATTTACATGATGATGGTTTGAAGTGCGATGTTGTATTACTCCGTAAAAGCCAAATGGCAAATAGTATTGACAATCTTCTCTGGACAGAGTTAAAAAGCTATTTACAGGAAACTTTGAAATAATAATAAATAAGAAAAGGTTTATTAGGGACAGACTGAAAGCCGGACTATCACACACTCTTTGACAGATTCCTCGACACCGTTTACGCAGTTTTCACCTGTGACTAACATCTCTCTGTTTCCACCCTGACCGATGCTATGCGACTTTAATTTTCTACCTACAGGTGTCCAACTTGCACTTGCAATTTTCTAAGAGAAAACAACTTGCCTATAAAATACAAAAGACCGCCGCAGGCTAAAATTTTTGACCCGCGGCGGTCTTCACAGCACGCAAACAATGCGCTTTCCCCGCAAAAATGAATTCTTACATTTTCTCTGTTAAAATCTGATATGCTGGTGCACCTTCACAATTTTCAGGAATATCTACACCCAAGAGCACTGCTGCAGTAGGCGCAACGTCTACTTCCCGCACATACTGTTTGATTTCATAGCCATCCTTTACGCCAGGACCTGCTGCTACGAAAATCGGAGATACAGAAGTATCATTATGGCCGCAAGCTGTAGATAAGGATTCTCCATGGTCAAAATTGTAGTTCTCGTGAATCATCATCATGATATCGCCTGCGTATTCTCCGCCCATACCCAACAAAACTGCATCTTTGTTGTGCAGAGCCAAAGACACGATACGTTTCCCAGTCTTCTTATCCCGATATCCATATAAAGCTGTGATAATCTGTTCTTCCACTTCATATTTATCAGCAGGATCTACAATCCCATACCGATCGCGGCCTTTCACATTCAAATGAATGGTATTTGTCGCACTCTGTACGGCAATTGTCTTATCCCAGTCAATTTCATGCAACTCATTGCCGTTCTCATCTTTTTTCAGCACTGTAAAGCCCAGTTCCTTCATCACACCGATATTCACACCGCTGTTATCGCAGATTTCATTTGGCTCTGCTTCTGGACAAATCAACGCATGGTCAGACACCAACAGAATTGTCCAGCCTTTGTCCATATATGGCAAGAAACGACCAATATAATCATCAGTCCATCTGTAGGTATTTTCATGCCAGGAACGTACTACTTCTTCACTATATTTAGAAGTATCCCGATTCTTTAAATATTTCATATAAGAATGTCCAGACAAATCTGGACCATGGAAATGACTGAATACAACCTCTACGCCTTCATTATCCATCATATACTGCATTGCATCAGCCTGCCACTGCGCACACTGATTCCACTGTTCCTGAGAACATTTCAGAATCAAATCTGTATCTTGGCAAGCTACCATAGAAGACGCAGATGGCGGACCGCAAGCCGCTTTTACTTTATCAAATACCCAACGAGGATACCAGCAGTCACTGTTGTCACTGTCACTGGCGTTGCTAGCCCACATACGTACATAAGTACCATCTTCCGCAATTTCCAGTACACGCATATTCCGAACCACATTGCAAACATTGCCGTCCTTCCGTTGAATTGTATCAGGGCAGTTTGGTGTATATACATCATGATCCAATACGCACAGTGGTTCTTTTGCATCCTTTGAAGCATAGATTGCAACTTGATTGTATACAGAACCATTTTTCAAAATCAATGCCGGACGGGTTATTTTTCCCCAGCCATAGTAAATTGTAAATTCCTTGGCATCAGTCGGCGCATTTGCCCAGCCTTCCGGTTCACTGATGGGCGACATGGACAACATAGTTGGCCAGTCTGCTAAGTGGAACATATTATTATCTTCCCAAAATACGCCATTGCGGACAGAAGATCTACTTGGAACATAATCCTGGAACACATTTCCCATATCCAAGAATTTTTGATAATATTCTTCCAAACGTGGGTCTTTCGCATCCCCTCTTGCAAAATATAATTTGGGCATAGCAACTTCCGAAATGTCACAATCTATATGACTGCCATCTGTCGCACCATAAGGAATGCAACCACCTGCTTTTGTTTTCGTAGTAGCGATGATCACTCTCTCATCGTCCCGTTTATGTGTCGTATTCCCCATAGCACCAGGAGAAGTCCCGTCCACAACGTACAAATTTTCACTGTCACTGCTTGGAGGCCATGCACCACCCGGCCAGTGGAATACCAAGGTTTTTTTACCAGCTGCTGCTGTTACATTCCACAACTGCTCTGCTTTACAAAATGGAGATAAGAAAGCTTCCATACGCATATCAGGTTCTCCGGGAATGGGAATTGCATAGTCAATAATTCCATGGGTCATCGGATAAGCGCCAGTCGCCAATGTGGCCCACATGGGCGGAGTAATGGTAGGCATGCCACCCAGCAGTACAAGATCCTTTCGGGCGGAACCCTTTTCAATTAATTTCTTCAAGTTAGGCATTTTCCCCTCATCCACCATTGCTTTGGAGAATCGCGGATCCATGCCGTCAATCCCTAACACAATCAGCTTGTCTGTCAATCCCTTGCTTCTTAACATGTGCATACTTCCTTTCTTAAGTTTCATATATAAATGTAGCTTATATACTATAAGTATACTCAAGATTTTGGCCCACACAATCAGTTCCTCTTTGTCCTTATTTTTTCATCCACAACTTAAAATTGTTATTGCGCAACATCGCCCATTGTACACTGTCATTCACTCAGTTCGTTTTCCGATAATCAGGAAAACATTCTAAAAAGGCATTCACTAAAACCGAATCCCCATTCCGGCTGACGCACCCCAACGTACCGCCCCAAACCTCTTTGATATTTACCGTTGCCAATTGCTGCAGAGTGTCATAATGCGCTGTATTTTTGCGACAGGCCACCTCATGCATAAAACCAACGCCCAAATTGTTTTTTATCGTTTCCACCCACAATTCAAAAGAGTCAACCGACAAAGATATATGCGGTGTTTTATAACCATAATAGGTCAATAAATGACAGAGCGGCGTATTCGCAAAATGACTGGTGCGATATTGAATGACTGAATGCTGCTCCAAACGTCGGGCAGAAATCTGTTTATAGCCCGCCAGTTCAGATTCCTTACTGACCAATAGCTTAAACTTACCTGACGTAATCGGGCGAAACGTGTAACCATCTTTTATCGCAAAGTCTTCTAAAATGCCACGGTCCGCATAAGGCAAATTGACCAAGCCGATTACCTCCGCTTCAGGTTCCTGCACAGCAGTTGCTTCTAACGCTGTATAAATCGTTTTACTATCCTGCTCAACTACCTCCAGCTTCACTTTCGGATATCGTTTTAAGAAAGTCTTTACTGCATCAGGCAGAAATGATAAATAAAAAATACGGCAAGTATATACAATCAATTTCCCACACAACTTTTCCTGTGCTTCCGATTTTTGCTCCAAACTCTCTAATTGCCCCCGAAGCTGTTCGTAACGGCCCAATACATCCCTGGAAAAATCAACTACGAAATCTCCCTCCTTTGTCTGGTTGGCACCGCGGTTGGTACGAACAAACAACTGCACCCCCAGTTCCTGCTCCAGATTTTTTATAGATTGACTCAAACTCTGCTGGGAAATGTGCAGATGATTCGCCGCCATGCTAAATGATTTTTGTCTTGCAATTTCCAATACATATTCCAATTGTTCCATCCGCATAAATATTCACAACCTAACCTTATGAAATCCCTGTCTACATATTTCTTTATCGTTATTATACATGAACAGGGACAGCTACTCAACTGTTTCTGAGGAGAATACAAAAGCTACCGTGCAAATAATAAAAAACGGAACCGGCCTGTTGGTTATCCATCACACAAACCGGCTTCAAAACACTATTTTCTCTTTACCGTGATCAAACTTTTCGCAATGATTCCTATTTTTCCAGCTTTAATAATCTTGCCATTTTACGTTTATCATGAAACACTACACTGTTCCAATAACGCTTGCATATCCTTTCCAATAAACTACGCATGCATTCCTTCAAATTTTCACCGGTAATTTTTCATTTCATTTATTTTGTTTTAAAAAAATTTTGAAACAGCAGACGTTGGTTGCAAAATAATACTTATTGTTCAAGATTAATATATGAAATAAACTAGTATTATAGAAATATATACACCATTTTTATTAACAAACTATACAAAAAGGAGAGATTGTCATGTTAAGAACAAAAGGCTTAACGGAAAAAGTACTCATTTTAGGTTTAGATGGCCTAGATCCTCGTTTTTCTAAAGCGATGGTAGATGCAGGAAAAATGCCAAACCTAAAAAGACTAATTGATATGGGTTCCGCCCGAGAGGATTTGGTACTACTGGGCGCTATGCCAACCATCACACCTCCAATGTGGGCCACATTGGCCACCGGCTGCTATCCAATGACGCATGGTATTATCGACTACAACCTGCAGGTTCCTGGCGAATTGGATATGACACAAGAAGCATTTATGAGCAAATTTTTAAAAGCAGAGCCATTATGGAATGTAACAGCAGCAGCTGGTAAAAAAACCTTGGTATTCCACTGGCCAGGCGGTGCATGGCCTCCAACCAGCGATAATCCAAATTTGATGGTAGTAGACGGTACCTCTCCCGGCGCTATGGGAAATACGACACACAAAATAGACGATGAAGTCATCGTAGTTGCTACCACAAAAACAAGTACTGGTGGCTATCTTCCATATGGCGCAACCGGCGGCAAAATTGACGGAGAATTTGCCGACCAAAAACCAATGGGAAAACCCTATGTTTTAAATATGAAAGACCCGCGTATCAAAGAATTTTACGAGAAGGAATATCTGCCTGGTCTAGTTTTCCAAGACTATGCGCCACTCATTTTCTCCATTCGCAACTCCGTATGTTTTAGAGGCGCTAATATGGATATGCTGGCCGACTGGGCCATTCCATTGTCGATGTCTCCAATTCAGGAAGCGGAAGGTTGGGCAAATGCACCAAAAGGCGCCAAAGAATTTATGATTTATTATTCTTATGGAAAAGTTACTCGCCAGGCATTGATTTTGAAAAATGAAGCGGGCATTTACGACAAAGTCGCTGTATATACAACAAAAGAAGATGCCGAACCATTATTTATCCTGGATAAGGATGTTTATACGGAAAACTGCCCAGATAAAATGCCGACCAAAAAAGGCATGGTGAGAGCAGTTCGCAACATGCGTTTACTGGATATTGCGGAAGACGGCACCTATATACGTTTGTGGGCAGGCTGCGCTGTAAACTGTGAAAACAGTGACTGCTGGTACCCAAGATGGATTTTTGATAAAGTCATGGAACGCTTTGGTCCTCCACCGGCAACCTCTATGGCCGCTTGTCAGGATGAAGATGTTATTATCAAATGCGGTCATAAACAATGGGAACAATCTGCAAAATGGCAGGCAAAAGCAATGCAGTACATGATGGATGAAGAAGGCGTAGAAGTTGTATTCAGTCATTTTCACGGTCCAGATTTAGCTGGCCACTCCTACTTAAAATATATGAAAGAACGGGAAACTTCCAAGATTAGCGAGGAAACTGCGCGCACATGGCATGAAAATACTTATAAATGGAGTGACGAATACATCGGCTCCTTTATCCCATACATTGAAAAAGGCTGGACCATCATTGTAACCTCTGACCATGCGCTGATTTGCCCAGAACATGACCATCAGGAAATGGGGTCCAATGAATCTTTAAATGTAGGGGTCATGCAACGTTTGGGGTATACCGTAACCAAAGTCGATGAGAACGGCAATCAGATTGATGAAATTGACTGGAGCAAAACCCGAGCTGTCCAAACTCGTGCCAACTCCATCTATGTAAACTTGAAAGGCCGTGACCGTCATGGAATTGTAGACCCAGCAGACAAATATGAGCTGGAAGAACAAATCATCACCGATTTATATGGCTATAAAGATCCCAAAACAGGAAAACGTATTGTAGCGCTGGCACTACACAATAAAGATGCAGTTTTGTTGGGAATCAGTGGAGAATTGGCAGGGGATATTGTCTTTATGTTACACGAAGATTATAACTTTGACCATGGTGAATCCTTATCTACTGCATATGGACATAATGACACATCTGTATCCCCAATCTTCATCGCAGCTGGTCCCGGAATAAAACAAGGCTTCACAATCAAGAACTATGTTCGTGAAGTGGATGTGGCACCAACAGCAGCAGTACTCTTGGGCGTAGAAATTCCAAAAGATTGCGAAGGCGCGCCTGCTTACAGTATCTTTACAGAAACCGTATAAAAGTATTCTTCTTTATTTTAAAGGGAATCCCCCTTTTCTTCTGTACCAGTAGAAAGCCATATCTGCTGGTACAGGGCTTTTTGCTTATCAAAATTTCGAAAAAATGTACCTTCTCACAACTCTGATTTCACATTTCAAGGCTGACGATCAGCACAGAAAGTCTGCGGTCCTCTGAGAATACTTACCGCAGACTTCTTTTTCATGCTCTGGGAAAATAATAGCAAAGAAAATCAAAAACAGTTGAAAAAAGTATTCTTTGTATTATAAAATAACAATAAAGACTATACTTGTGGAATTTTTTCAAGGAGGGAAATGTCATGCGGTTAGAACATGCAGAATTGCTTTTGAGTCTGGCAGAAACAGGTTCCTTTAACCAGACCGCCGAGCGGCTATATACAACAGCGCAAAGTATTTCCTATCGTGTAAAACAACTGGAAAAAGACCTGAACATACAGATTTTTTACCGCACAAACACAGGTGTTATTTTTACCAAAGAAGGAGAATATGCTCTGGAGCTTGCACATCAGGTACAGGAACTATATCAGTCGTTTATGCTCAAAATACAACAGGAACAACTGCGCAAGGCACAAAACGCTGAAACTCCAAACTGCATAAAATTGCTTACAGTTAGTGCCATCTCTTTGCTGGAAATCAAAAAAAATTTCAACTGTTTATATCCGAATGTGGCCCTGATTATTAAAGAATGTGACAATGCTGCCGTATTGTCGTCACTATTAAAAAAGAAATGTGACATGGTCTTGTGGTCTGTAAATCAACTTTATTTTGAAGAACAAATGAAAGATTTTGGAAACGAACTAATCTACGAAATATTACAGCAAGATAGAATTGTCATCGTTATGTCCGCTAAACTGGACCTGGCAAAAAAAAACAATGCCATCGTTACCGCACAGGACATCGCCGGAAAGCCGAAAAGCAAACTAGGTTTGCTTCCATGGGAAAATCATTTACCGCCGTCAACAGATTATGGAGAATATGAAGGCGACAATATCGCAATGCATCAGCACATTATCCTCAACGAAGGCGGTGTCACTTTTATGTCCGAAAAAACATATCTTAGCTTTTTCAACAACAGCAAATATGTTGCGAAACAATATGCCCATGGCACATCGTTAATTTACCACATATTGCTGCGCCGTAAAGATACAGTCCATCCAATATTTAATACACTGTCAGATATCATCAAACAAGAGTTCAATTGCACTCCACCCCAAATATAACTTTAGAAAACCTAGGTATATTATTGTTTTTCATATATCACATCCGCATTGTCTTTGAGGATTTCACAAACACTTCTCTATAAAAGAAAAAAGCAGCTCCCACAGTGGAAAACTGCTTCTTTCTTTTAACAAGAGATGATACTATATATCCTAAATATGAAGTTCTGCTTCAAAGCCTTCCTGAATTCCCAAGTACCCATTTTTTATACGTTTGTCATCGCCAACGGCGACAACTTCACCGTGATAGGTTTCGCTCAAACTTCCATTGTATTGATTTTTATTGACTCCGATAATTTTTTCATGCATTTCTCTCTTCATAATATTCCTGCTTTTTCATGAACTATTTTTCCAGCTTTAATAATTTTGCTGCATTGTGATACAATACCTTCGGCAATGCTTCCTCGCTCAAACCATTTTTCTGATATTCCCCTACAGCCCGTTCCAATGCAAAGCCCGGATAACAAGAACCAAACAAAATACGATCTTGCAGTACATTATTTGCTGCAATCACATATCCCTGATATCCTGGGTTCGTGGTGAAACCATAATAATCAATATCCAAGTATACATTAGGTCTCTGATATGCTACATGACAAATCTCTGTCACATACGGCCAACCTCCATGGGACAGCACCAACGTCATATCTGGGAACATTTTCGCTACTCTGTCAATATAGATGGGATTATAATTTTCCAGTTTGTCGCAGAACAGTCCGCCAAATGTCAAAGATACCAAGATGCCTTCTGCCTGACATTTTTCATAAATAGGCCACAACATCTTATCATCCGCAGGCATGGAGCCTCTCAGGAAAAATTGACCCGGCTCCATAATAATCCCGTCAGCCTTTCCTTCTCCTACATACAAATCAATATCTTCCAATGCTTTTTTCCCATCCCATGGGTCGATATGCGCTAATCCTGCAAAGCGTCCCGGATACAGCTTCTTCAATTCCGCAATATCGTTGTTGTCGTTGCCTACACGCATTGGCACTACTCCAACTTCTATCCCCGCTCCATCCATTTCTTTTATCATCTTATCCATATCAAATTCCAATGCTGCTACTGGTGCCGTCGGACGTAAATCCTCATTGTACAGATAACTCTCTTTGAAACTTTTAAACGGTGGTCTTAGTCTCCAGTCAATCGCTTTTAACATGATCCATTCCTCCTGAAATCTCTTTTCCATACCCTCAAATCGCTAATCCAGCTTCAAAACCTTCTTGTATATTGTAATACCCATTTTTTACGCTGTTGGCATCACCATTGCATTGATATTTGCCAGTGTATTCCTGAATCTTTTGAATAAATGTGCGTTCCGTCTGTACACCCACAGCCAGAATGATTTTATCAAAACCTGCATACTGCTTTTGAACCTCATCTTGCTCTAAGACAAGGATTCCATCCTCTACTGCCAATACTTTTGTATTCGTCAGAACCGTCACACCGTGTCTTTCCAAACTCTGAATTAAAAGTGCCTTAGGATTTCCAACGCCATCTTTCACAATCTCAGGCTGCATTTCAATCAATGTGACATCACATCCAGAAGTCGCCAACCATTCCGCAGTTTCTGCTCCAACCAGACCGCCACCGATAATAGCAAGCTTGCCTGTGGCTTTTTGTTTTCCAGCCAACACATCATGCGCCGTCACTACAAATCCATCTTCCTGACCTTGCTTTACACCTGAAATGGGCGGAATAAGCGGTTTGCTGCCTGTCGCAATCAAAACCATATCAGGCTGTTGCTGCATCAGGTCCTCTATCGACAACTCTTTGTTCAAATAAAGTGTGACACCTAGACGTTTTAGTTCCTGCTCTTGCCAGCCAATCAAAGAAGCAAATTCGCTTTTCCCTAACGGTACAGCCACTAGATTCCACTGACCGCCTAACTTATCAGATTTTTCAACCAGCGTTACACTATGACCTTTATACGCAGCTGCAATCGCAGCTGCACATCCAGACACGCCTCCGCCGACAACATAAACCGATTTTCTACATTTTGCCGGAGATAAATCATACATCGTTTCTTTCGCCGTACATGGATTCATTAAACAGCGAATCTGTTTGCCTTTGCCGATTTCTCCCTGACAGCCCTGTACACATCCGATACAATGAATAATTTGCTCATATCGTCCATCTCTAGCTTTATTGGGCAGTTGCGGGTCGGCCAGCGAAGCACGGGCCATCGTCACAAGATCTGCCTTGCCAGAAAGTAAAATGGTTTCTGCCAACGCGATATCATTAATTCCACCAACGGCAATCACTGGAATAGACACCACCTTTTTTATTTCAGCAGCATTATCCACATAATGTGCTCTTGGAATCATATAAGGTGGCGTAATCACAGGACGTGATGCGTAAACCCCTTGTGTGCAATGTAATAAATCCACACCGGCTTGTTCCAGCAATCGAGCTATCACTTTGCTTTCCTCAATCTCCAAACCACCTTCTACATATTCGGCTGTACACAGACGGAAAGAAATTGGATAATCCGGCCCAACCTTTTCCCGGATCGCTTTCACAATCTCCACAGCAAATTTTGCACGCCCATAAATTGTGCCGCCATATTCGTCACTACGTTTATTAGAAAATGGCGATATAAATTGTCCAACAAGATATCCCGATGCACCATGAATTTCCACACCGTCAAAACCCGCTTCTTTTACAAAATAGGCACTTTGTGCAAACCATTGTATAATTTCCTTTATTTCTTCTTTTGTCAGTTCTCGCGGAATTTCGGGCATGGTAGGGTCTTTTATGGCAGACGGTGCTACTGGGCATTCTCCTGTCAAGCCACTATGAGTTTCCCTGCCGGCATGATAAATTTGTGCAAAAATCGTTCCGCCGGCAGCATGGATTCGCTCTGTCAATTTCGCATGACTTGCCGCCAACTCTGCATTATAAATTGCTGGAAGTGTCTTTCCCGCTCCGACGTGAGGCGCGACAATATAATCTTCCGTAATAATTAATCCCCAGCCGCCTTTAGCTTTTGCTTCGTGATAAGTAATATAAGCTTCGGAAGCCGTCCCATCTGGGTTCACCAAATTGGATAACATGGCCGATACAACCAGCCTGTTTTTCAACGTCAAACCATTGATTTGAATCGGTTCAAATACCTTTTCCATCCCATTCACCCACTTCACTTCTCTTTTTCACTTATTAAAACGCTTCCAATTGTTCTTCATCAATACCCAAAAACTGCAACGCATTACGGAACATCATATTTTCCAGAAACTCACCACGTACGCCGCAATTCAAATACTGCTCAACTGATTCCTTTTGGGAAACGATAGGATAAGCGGAACCGTAAATAATCTTATCTTTTATAACTGTATTCACCGCTGCCGCATATTCAGATGTAAACGGCGTAGCATACATATACAAATCTGGCATAACATATACATTTTTACGCATCAAAGCAATCCAGACAATTTCCTGTACAAAAGGCCACCCTCCATGGGAAAGTAACATCCGCAAATTTGGAAATTGCAGCGCCAAACGGTCGACACTTTTCGGATCCATTTTCTCCAGAGATGGATGCAGCATACCACCAAATCCTAAAATCACGGGAATATTTTTCTTTTCGCATAATTCATAGATCGGCATCATTCTGGCATCATCCACTGCCATGGGATCCTCACCGAAACCAGGTTCTACCACAACCCCTTTTAACGGCCCCTGTACCACATATTTTTCTATTTCCTGTAAAGCATCCTGTCCATCATGTCCGTCCACTCCTGCAAAACCAATAAAACGTCCTGGATATTCTTGCAATAACTGCACCAAATCATCATTACTCATACCAAAAGCTTTTCGAGCCGGTACCACGCTCTTTACGATATTTAATGCATCTATTTCCTGTAATAATAAATCCATAGAGTTTTGACGAACTGACGCTGGTAAAGTCATATTATACTTTCCAGATGCAACTTTCTCTCTAAACGGAATATCCGCAAAAAAACCTGTTTCCAGATATTTTCCATAAGGTGGACGTACTCTAAAATCAATAATTTTCATAATCTACTATTCTCCTTCTTTTTTATTAAAGTAATCCCATAAACATCCAATAAGGGATAATGATTACGCCAAAGAAAATTAAAAATAAAATATTTTTTATCAAATGGCATTTAATAAAATCTTTCATTGTCATAACACCAAAAGAGAAAATAAATAAATATGCTGGAACCTCATGGGGCAAAAACAACATGTCCACCGTATAAAACAAACTCAACAATGGTGCTTTCAGCGCAAAGCCCAGTTCCGTACAAACTTGTACAATAGGCATCGCTAAAGTTGTAACTAAAGCCAACGGCGTCAACAACATATTACCAATCATCCCGATGCCTAAAATACTGTACAAAATCTGTACAATACTCATTTTTCCTAATAATGGAGTTAAAATCTGACCCAGTAATTCTGTAGCCCCAATTTCTGCTGCAGTATTGGCAATCGCCAAGCAACCTGTTGCAAAAAATACTAGCCCCAATTTGCTTTTCAAGAAGTCCAATGTATGTTCATCTGTCATATGGAAAAATGGCAGGAAACACAACCAAGGAAATACCATAAACGCGTAATTTACATTAAAATGATGGAATTCGCTGGTAGACATGTATACTGTAATTGCAACCATTAAAATTGCTGCTTTTATCTCTAATGGTGTAATCTTTCCCAGCTTTTGATATTCCGTTGTAAAGAACTGTTTACTATCACCAAGATTATCGTTGCTGGTCTTATAAACTTTACAGAGAATAAATATATACACAAAAATGAAAATCAAGATTGGTGCGCCATATTTCAAAGGCTCCCAAATTCCAATATTAAAGTTGGGGTCAACAGTCTGCGCAGCTGCAATCATCGGCGCCATCTGAATTGGATAATAAGTTAAAATTCTGGCCGTAATTGCCGCCACCCCACTAGCCATCATAAATACAATGCCTTCTGCTTTTTTGTGAATACCCAAAGATACACAAAAACCATACGCTAATACTTCCAACAAATAACCGTCATTTCCGTACGAAGCAAAGGTAATTAAAATCCCAATTGCCAAAAATCCGTATAACGCCGCGTGATAAGAACCTCCCACCTTTGTCATTGTCCACAACGCAATTCTTCTTAACAAGCCACTTTGATCCAAAATAGCTGCAAAAACAAAAGCGCCAATGACCAGATAAGAAACATCATTCGTCCAACCTTTTAATGCTACAGATGAAGGAACTACTTGAAATACCACATAAGACATCGGCAAGGCAACCCCGACTACCATAATACCAACCAAATCAAAAACGACCATCAGAATCAAACATACGGTAATACATAAAAAGGCTCTCATTTGCGCCGTATAAGCCCCTGTTAAAGGAATTACATAAATTGCTGCTGTCAGTAAAACTGTAATCAGCCATTGAAGTTTTTTCGAAGAAACCTTCTTAACCGTTTCACTCATAAAAATCCTCCTGTACTTCATTTGATTTTGTAAATTGTTATCGATAACCTTTTCTGTCCTTATTATAATATATAAATATTTTTTTAGTAAAATATATCCCTACTATGTTTACCATAGATAACATATATGATGCTATTTTTCATATTTCCTAATTATTTTGTATTTTGTGCCGAATAATGCTATAATAGTTTCCTAAAAGATAGGAGGGTTTTTTATGCAATTAGAACAATTTCTTTATGCTAATGAAATTGCAAAGTGCGGTTCCATTACACAAGCTGCTAAAAATCTTTTCATTACACAGCCTTCGTTAACTATCGCGATTCAAAAATTGGAAACAGAGCTGGGATTTTTTCTTTTTAATCGTTCGCAAAAAGGTGTACAAATTACAGAAAAAGGGGAAGAAGCACTCTCCTATATGCAACAAATTTTAACCTTAACTGAAAATTTAACAAATCTTTCCCCTTCCAAAGCAACTGCCTTCACAACAATGCAACTTATAGCTTTTCCCATGTTTTTTGACTTATTAGACGAAACCCTTTTTTATAAAATTCAAAATACCTGCCCCAATTTAGATTTTAAAATAATTGAACAAACAGCAAACACAATCTTGCAGGAAGTAAAAAACGGCTCGCTCAATTTTGCAATTAGTGGCAATGCTTCTCCTGTATATCAATCTTTACAAGCTTCTCTCAAAGACTCTAAAGCGAATAATATTGCCTTGCAAATTTTATATCAGGAGCCGTTGTTTCTGTTGCTACCGGAAAATCACATATTATTGTCAAAAGAAACAATTTTATGTCAAGATTTGAAAAATGAAACATTTCTTTATTTTGGCGAACATTTACAAAAAAATCAATTAAATATACTGGAAGGCCACGACTTTCAATTTCAAGAAACTATCCCTTTTTACCGTCGCACCTCTATCAAAAAAGCCTTGTTGATGGGACAAGGTATTAGCATTATGAGCAAAAGCCAATTTATAAATGATCCGTTATTCCTCAGTGGAAAATTTTTTGCTCGTACAATTGAAGATTTCACAAACACTTCCATTCACTATCTAATTTATAATAAACGTCATGTTTTCTCTAAAACAGAAACTGATGTATTGCAAATTGTAAAGGATTTCTATGGCTCCCTATAAAAGAAAGAAGCAGCTCCCATAGTTGAGAACTGCTTCTTTCTTTATGATAAGAGATACTGTATATCCTAAATATGAAGTCCTGCTTCAAAACCTTCCTGGATTCCCAAGTACCCATTTTTTGCACGTTTGGCATCGCCAACGGCGACAACCTCACCGTGATAAGTTCCGCTCAGACTTTCTTCCAATTCTTTATTTGCGCGAACGCCAATAGCAATAATCACTGTATCTATATCAGAAATCCGAACTTCCTCGCCGTCTTTCTCTCCAACCACCGCATCTGCTTCAATGGCTGTCACTTTCATGGAAGTATATACATTCACATGATTTTGCGCCAAACGTTTTAGCAGCATTGCTTTTGGAGTCGGTTCCCCATCTCGCATCAGTGCATCCATCATTTCGACAATGCTGACCTGTCTGCCATGACATGCCAGAAAATCTGCCGTTTCTGCGCCTACCAGGCCGCCGCCAATGACAGCAACCCGCTGACCTGCTTCCACTTTTCCCAACAGTACATCCTGCGCCAATACAACCTGCGGTCCATCAATACCAGGAATTTTCGGCACAACTGGATTACTTCCTGTCGCGACAATCACTGCATCCGGCGCGGATTCGGCCACCATCGCTGCTGTCACTTCACAGTTGTATTTTACGGTAACACCTAATTGTGCCAACTGATTCTGCTGCCAGACAACCAATGTGGTAAATTCCGTTTTGCACATCGGCACTGCCGCAGCAATCCATTGACCGCCAAGCTGAGCATTCTTCTCAAATACTGTTACCTGATGCCCTCTTTTCGCCGCGATGATAGCAGCTTCACAACCAGACACGCCACCTCCGGCAACCCAAACTGTTTTCTTTTTCTCTGCTGGCTTAATCTGATATTCATCTTCCATACCGGTCATAGGATTTACCAGACAGCGCACTTTTCCTGTCCCTGCATTACTGTTGGCGAGACAACCTTGCAAACATCCGATGCAACGTCCGATTTCATCGTAACGACCATCTCTCACTTTATTAGGCAGTTCTGGATCCGCCAAAGAGGCACGCGCCATCGTTACCAAGTCTGCTTTCCCTGAACACAGAATTGCTTCTGCTAAATCCGGATCATTAATTCGTCCAACCGCACTGACCGGAATACGCACTACTGATTTGATAGCAGCCGCATTTTCCACGAAAGCCCCTCGGGTCACACCAAAGGGCGGCACAACTGCCTCAATGGACGTATAAACCCCCTGCGAACAATGAATCATATCTACGCCAGCTTCCTCCAGCATCTGCGCAAAGGCCTTGGCTTCTTCTAATGCCAAACCTCCATCCACATATTCTTGTACACTCATGCGATAAATAATGGGATATTCTGCGCCCACTCTTTCCCGAATTTTCGCCGTAATTTCCAAAGCAAACCGTGCGCGGTTGCGTAAGCTTCCTCCATAACAATCAACTCTTTTATTAGAAAAAGGAGATACAAACTGGTTCACCAGATAGCCGTGGGCACCATGGATTTCAATGGCATCAAATCCTGCCTCTTTGGCCCGCCAAGCTGCTGCCGCAAATTGCTCTTCAACTTCTAAAATTTCCTCTATCGTCAACGCCCGTGGCTGTTCTGGCATGGTAGGATCTTGAATTGCAGAAGGCGCTACCGGTTGCACTCCTGTGACAGCTGAAACAGTCTCTCTGCCTGCATGATAAAGCTGTGCCGCAATTTTCCCTCCTGCCTGATGCACCCGCTCTGTCAACCGCTGATGACTGGCAATTTGGCTGTCATCATACAAAGCCGGTAGCGGAGCAGACGCCCCAGCAGTCGGTGAAATGATATAATCCTCTGTGATAATCAACCCCCAGCCACCTTTGGCTTTTGCTTCATGATAAGCAATATATTTCTCACTGGCTGTGCCGTCTGGATTGACATAGCCGGTCACCATCGCGGACACAATCATCCGATTTTTCAATTCCATTGTATTGATTTTTATTGGTTCTAATAATTTTTTCATGCACTTCTCTCTCCTACTCTGTCATCATTTTATTTCATCAAGCCAATAAAACTATATTTTTTAGAAAATCCCTAATAACATCCACCACGGAATCTGAATCAAGCCGAAAAATACTAGCGTGAACAAGGTCTTCGCACCGTAAAATTTGATGAACTGTTTCATACTCATCATACCAAAACCGAACATGACCAAATACGCCGTCACTTCATGGGGCAAGAAAATCATATCCAGTGAATACACCACTGTCAAAATACTGCAGATGGGATTGTAACCTAGAACCTGATAAATATTTGCCAGCACCGTAGGCAACAAGCTTGCCATGGCAGCAGGCGTCAGCAATAGATTGGCCACTGTGCCAAAAAGCAACACGCCATAGGTCAAGCCCACTTTTCCCATAGGCGCTAAAATAGGCGTTGCAATATCTGCAATCAAAGTTCCTAACCCTAACATCTGCGCTACCTGACCGATAGTGATACAGGAACCCGCAAACGCAAAGGTACTGAAAAACATTCTTGCTCGGTCCAAACTTTTCGTAGGCGCGATATTCACTCCAGGGAAGAAACAAATCCATGGCAAAATAATAAATACATAATTCAAGTTAAACTTGTGATATGGTTGAAACATGACATAACTCATCAATACAATCAACACGACGATTGCTTTTTTCTCCGCTATCGTCATAGGGCCCATAGCCAACCGTTCCTTGCGGAAATATTCTCTGCCACCCTCAAACTGTATGTCCTTAGTATGACAAACTTTTGTAACAACGAAAATAAACAACAACGATGTCAAAAATTCTGGGCAGTTATACAATAAAAGCTGAATGGGTGCAATGGTAAAATCGGGATAAACATTTTGCATCCCTGCAATCATCAAACTCATATTAGACGTCTGATATAAAAATGTTTTGACGTTCATTGCAGCCATACCGCCGACACACATCATAATTGCGCCTTCCTTAGACAGCGGCTTTAACTTCATCGCCTGGCAAATACCAAATACCAGACCAATCAGAATGAAATAATGACTGCAAAAGCACAGCTGGCCTAATACCACGCCTACAATATAAATCGCATACAAGGTCGCATTATAAGAGCCGCCCAGCTTTTCTATCACAGCCAAAGCAATCCGCTTCAAAATTCCGCATTCGTCTAACGCAATAGTTAAAACAAAGGCACCTAAAATTACCCAAATTGTAACGCTGGCAAAACCTGCATAAGCCTCTGTCGCCTTTTCCACAACGCCAAACACCCAATATCCCGCCGGCAGCAGCAGTGCCGGAATCATCATATCCATCAACCCAAATGCAATTACCAGAATCGCCATAACACTCAACACCAGAAACATTCTCGCCTGCGACGTAAACACCTCTGATGTCGGAACAAAAAATAATAACAACGGCATACCCACTGAAATGAGCCATTTCACGAGATTTCCCTGCTTAACCTTTTCCATCATAAAACACTTCCCTTGTAAATACCAATTTCTAAATTTTAATCCTCTTCCCTTATATTCATACGCCAGACTTGTTTACCAAACAGTTCTCGAGGCCATTTGCAACATTGCTGCTATCAATATAAGTTCTATTGATTATTATTATATAGAAGTCTGTAAATTTGTCTAACAAGAAAGTGTTTTGTTATCGCATTACTACAAAAAAATACTGTGGCTAAGTTTTTGTAAAAACTGTATTTTGTTGTACACCAGCAATAAACAGAGCATGTATTCCGCCAGTATCCATCACAAATTTTAGAATCACGTACATTGGCATCAATGCAAAAGAGTTCAATTGCAACCGTTCTCCCATTGAACTCTTTTGTAAAATAAATTTGCTAAATTAGATTTTTACAACAATTATATCAGTTGAAACTAGCAGGATCACGGTAGCCCAGAATTTGACCACCATCCACCACCAAACTGGCGCCCTGTATATACCCCGCCTCGTCGGAGCACAGGAATAACACAGCCGCAGCCACTTCTTCCGGTTTTCCTACACGTCCTAAAGGAATTTTGCTTATCTTCATTTTTTCCACGTTTCCCTGCAAAACATTTGCACTAATTGCAGTTCCTCCAATTGTGCCAGGATGAATTGTATTCACTCTGATGTTGCTACCAGCTAAATCGACAGCAGCAGCTTTTGTCATTCCCACGACCGCACTTTTCGCTGCGTTATAAGCAAAATTATTGTTGGTTGCTACATAAGCGCCACAAACAGAGGACATATTCACAATCGCGCACGACTCTTCTGTTTTCTTCATTGCTGGAATTACTGTCTGCATCCCAAGAAATACACCATAAACCAGCACGTTAAAACTTTTTTGCATTGCATCCAAAGAAGTTGTTTCCACACTTCCCAAAGGCAAGATTCCCGCATTATTAACCAGAATATGCAATTTTCCGAATTCTTCTGCTACTTCTAATACATGCTTCCAATCATCTGCTTTCGAAACATCATGTCTAACCACTTTTGCAACTCCATTTTGCATCTGAATTTCTGTCATGGTTTCATCTAAACGTTCTTTATCAATATCTGTGATTACAACTTTCGCGCCTTCTTTTGCAAAATACATCGCAATTGCTTTTCCAATGCCTTTTGCTGCGCCAGTAATGATTGCTGTCTTGCCTTCCAGTCGTCCCATGAAGTCTCATCCTTTCAGCTTTTTTAATGTATTCACATCATTTTTCAATTCAATCAGTAGCCCAACAATAAATGAATTAATGTACAAAATCTTTTTATAAGCCTAAAAATCTTTCTACATTTCCAGCCATGATATTCGGCAAAATGCTTTCTTGAATACCGCAACTCATATAATAGTCTGCTGCTGCCTTGATATCAAAAATAGGATATGCGGAGCCAAAAATAGTCTGATTTCGCAGCATGGTATTTGCGGCTTTTATATAGAGTCCCCGCCCGGAATATCAAAGCCATACATATCAGGCAACACATAAACGTTTGGGTTGGCAACTGCTGTATGAATAATCTTCAGAATATGGGGATATGCCGCATGAGCAATCATCATTTTCAACTTTGGAAATGTTCTGCCAATTTTTACAATCATATCAGGATCATTGTAACTATAATCAGGTCCGATAAAACCGCCAAAGTTAAAATATAACGGAATCTGATTCTTTTCGCAGGCTTCATACACAAAATAAAACTGTTCATCATCTGCGTATAATGGCCCACGCCGATTAAACCCCGGTTCAACTGCCACACCGCTGCACGGACCGTTCAGAACATATCGGTCAATTTCTTCCAGTCCCAACGCTACGCCATCTTTTGGGTCAATCTCTACAAAACCAAATAATTTATCGCCATACAAACTGCAAGCCTCTGCAATATCTGCATTTTCTACATTGTGTCCTCTCCGACAAGATACCAATGCTTTCGACACGCCTGCCCGTTCCATATCTGCAAACAATTCTTCCATTCCTGCAACCTTCGGTGGTCTGGCTATATTAAACATTTGGGCCCAGGCGTCCATAGCCGCCGGATCTTTAAAGATAGCAGCGTTGGCAAAAGACTTATAAGGAACACGTACTCTGGCATCAATGATTTTCATTTCACACACTCTCCTTCAATATTTCTTGGGTTTCATGAACTATTTTTCCAGCTTTAATAATTTTGCTGCATTGTGATACAATACCTTCGGCAATGCTTCCTCGCTCAAACCATTTTTCTGATATTCCCCTACAGCCCGTTCCAATGCAAAGCCCGGATAACAAGAACCAAACAAAATACGATCTTGCAGTACATTATTTGCTGCAATCACATATCCCTGATATCCTGGGTTCGTGGTGAAACCATAATAATCAATATCCAAGTATACATTAGGTCTCTGATATGCTACATGACAAATCTCTGTCACATACGGCCAACCTCCATGGGACAGCACCAACGTCATATCTGGGAACATTTTCGCTACTCTGTCAATATAGATGGGATTATAATTTTCCAGTTTGTCGCAGAACAGTCCGCCAAATGTCAAAGATACCAAGATGCCTTCTGCCTGACATTTTTCATAAATAGGCCACAACATCTTATCATCCGCAGGCATGGAGCCTCTCAGGAAAAATTGACCCGGCTCCATAATAATCCCGTCAGCCTTTCCTTCTCCTACATACAAATCAATATCTTCCAATGCTTTTTTCCCATCCCATGGGTCGATATGCGCTAATCCTGCAAAGCGTCCCGGATACAGCTTCTTCAATTCCGCAATATCGTTGTTGTCGTTGCCTACACGCATTGGCACTACTCCAACTTCTATCCCCGCTCCATCCATTTCTTTTATCATCTTATCCATATCAAATTCCAATGCTGCTACTGGTGCCGTCGGACGTAAATCCTCATTGTACAGATAACTCTCTTTGAAACTTTTAAACGGTGGTCTTAGTCTCCAGTCAACCGCTTTTAACATGATAAATCTCTCCTTTAATTTTTAAAATTTTATTACATAACTCCAATTAAGCTCCAATACGGTGTGCAGATAAATACGGCCCATAAAAACAGAAGGATACATTTAATTCCAAATATTTTGAGCCAGTCCTTCATATAACAGAAGCCTAAGGAGAAGTAAAGCAGATATCCCACACTTTCATATGGCAGCAGCAAAGAATCCCCTGCCGTTACCAATGTGTATTGGATAAATAACGGATTAAATCCCAAATCTACAGCCAGCTGCGCTAATGGCTGTGTAAACGCACCGTAAATTGCGAATGGTGTCAAAATGAAATTCAGAATGAAACCTACAATATAGATAATCCCGGTCATAATCATATTGCCGCCGGTTATTTCCGTTACTCCGGATAAATGCGGTGTCAAAAAATCGGAAACCAACTGACTGATTCCTAGATAATTTGCTGTATTCCCAATCCCTAAAAAGCATACAATCAAAAACAACAAACTATAATTCATTTTTTTCAAGGTTTCAGTGTCTGCCAGATTAATCCCCGGCAAAAAGAAAATCCACGGTACAAACAGGAAGGCCCATTCCGGTGCTAAATGATGAAGATTAAACGTCACCAGATACAACAACATTCCAATAAAAATGATACTCGTCACTTTTTCATCACGACTGATTTTCCCCATCGCCTGATATCTCTCAACAAACACAGCTTTTGCCTGTAAATCGACCTTGGGCATCAGCACATATAATACAATTGCCGTAAATACAAATCCTGAAAAAATTGCCGGAAAATTATTAATCCATGCTGAAGTCCAAGTAATTATAATATTGGGATCGGCACTCAATAAGCCACTGGAAAAAAGTGCAACATTGGCCGGCGCATACATCCAGCCATACTGACCTAAGACTGAGGTCGCAGCAATGGCAATCAGCCCACAAGCTTCTTTTGATTTCCCTAAACCCAAGCCCTTAATAATCCCTGCAACAATCACCGCATATACCACCCAGGAATTACAGCTGGTAATCAAAGCACTTATCACGCCAGCAATGTAAATTCCCCAACCTACACCACGATAGGAGCCACCGGTTTTGATAATGATAAAATAAGCAATTCGTTCCAGTAAACCGGTGTTTTCCATAATAGCTGCCAACAACAATGCACCAAACACCATCATGGGAGTTGTTCCTGTCCACCCGCCGTAAATATTGGCAGCTGGTGCTACATGAAAAGCGAGATAAAAGATCGGTATCAAGACCGCCGGAACCATAGAATCAAAGAAGTCAAAGGCTAAAACTAAAATCCCGGCAAACGTAATCACTAAAAACGTACGAATTTCACCGGTAAATACCTCATTTGTTGGAATTAACAATAAAGACGCCGGTAAAATAATTGTCAAAATCCATTTGATGATTGTTGCTTTTGATAATTTTTCACTATTCGACATGATTTCCACTTCCTTTATGACAAAAATTTGTAGTATCATCCAGTTTCACAACAAGCGGTGCACCTGCTTTGATTGTTCTTTCGGAATCTGCTTCAAGCATAGCATTTTCAGTTTATAGATTCAATCAAAGCTATTTTTACATAAAAATAGATTACATCAATAAAATTTTAATACAAGCAAAAACCGCAGATATCCTTTACGATACCTGCGGCTACTTTTAGCTGCTTTTATAGATTTATAAGTTCTGCAACAATTTTCTGCACATAATCAGGAGCATCCTTGGAATAAATACAAAAGCAATTTAATGCAGGCATATCCTGCACAGAAATTCCAACTACCTTAGAGGAATCAATAAGCCCTTCCCGTGAGGCCTGTTGTAAGGCCCTTCTGATAATGGGGCCAACCCCCATATTGTTTCCAATCATCTTTCCCCATAAATTAACGGAATTGCAATGAATGTGCTTCACACGCTCCTTCACCGGTGCAAAAATTTCTCCAATCACCATATCATCGGTTTTTTCTTCTGTACAATGAATCAAAGTATCCCCCGCTAAAGACGCTACTACAATTTCTCCTTTTTTCGCCCAACTGCTGTTCTTCGCTACAGCCAAAACCAACTCGTCTGTAAAGCATCTCTGCAATACAAGTGTATCACACAAATCATCAGATAACGCAACAATTTCCGGCTGAAAATCCATAACCAAACCAACAACATTTTTGTCACTTGCGGCTGCGATGTTGTCGATAATGCGTTCCGGCACTGTATTAATCACATTGATAGATATATGGGGATAAGCGGTTAAATGGGTTTCCAGCCAACTGCTCAACAATACATCGATGATCGGTGTGCAGTAAATCAATAAATCTTTCTGCTCACAAATCAACTCGGTATCCTGATGGATCTCCTGTAATGTGCTGTAATAATCCCGCAAAATTCTCTCTGCACAAGCCAAAAGTTTTTCTCCCTGCTCTGTAAATTCCACGCCTTTTGGTTTGCGGTCTAATATCATAAATCCGACTTCTTCTTCCATATTTTTCACACAAATGCTCAAAGCCTGCGGCGTCATATGTAAATATTCACTGCTGACTCTCATATTTTTATATCGTGCAATTTCCAGCAGATATTCGAAATATTCCATTTTCATACGCACATCCCTCCATTCGACATATGACCAATACGTTATGCAGCTATATTTCCCTAATATTGAGTATATCACAAAAAACCACTAACTACTACAGAATAGCTAGTGGTTCTTCTACTTTGAAATAAACTATCAAATAACTTATTAGCTCAACTCAAATCTGCAAAGCTGTTGCAAAAGCTTCATGCATATTATGTTTTCCATCCTTTACACCATTGGCATCGCCGATTGCAAGCACTTCACAGGCACAATTCTGCAGTTCCTGCAGCAACGGCGCATAGGATTTGGAACCGGTGGCAATCACAACCGTATCCACGTTCTCTAATTTTTTCGGCTGCTTATCTTGTTCGATATAGACTGCGTCTTTTCCAATCATCAGCACACCGGCATTTGTATAAATCGCCGCTTTTGCCGCTTCTAAACGTTCTAACAAAAATTTCCGAGGACGGGCGGAAGCATCCTCCGCAATCCCGCTGCGCATCTCTACAATTGTCACTTTGCTGCCATGCAGGGCCAGATGATCTGCTGTTTCCGCACCGACAGAGCCTCCGCCGATGACGACTACATTTGCTCCCGCATTGACACGTCCTGCTAAAATATCACTGGCTAATACAACGGAAGTCTGCTGTACGCCGGTAATTGGCGGTACAAAAGGTTTACTGCCGGTGGCTACCAATACCACATCCGGTTTTTCTGCTTCAACAAGTTCTTTGGTCAGAGCTGTCTGCATTCGCACTGTAACGCCCTGTTTTTTTAGTTCTCGCTGTTGCCATGCTGCCAAGCTGCTGAAATCTGTTTTTCCCGGCGGTACACAGGCCAACAGCCATTGTCCGCCCAATTTATCGCTGCTCTCAAACAGTGTAACCTGATGACCCCGTTTCGCCGCTACAATGGCAGCCTCACAACCAGCTATCCCACCGCCGGCAATATATACCGTTTTAGGAACAGCTACCGGCGTGATATCATATTCGTTTTCATGACCAATCATCGGATTAACCAGACAACCTTTGGTGCAGCCCTGCAAACAACCAATACAATAGTTGATATCCTGATATTGTCCAGCTTCTGCTTTGTTCGGGAATTCTGGATCAGCCAGAGAAGCTCTGGCCATGGTAACCAAGTCTGCTTTGCCGGAGCGCAGAACTTCTTCTGCAATCAAGGGATCATTAATACGTCCTACACCGATAACCGGAATGGACAACACCTTTTTCATTTCCGCTGCATTGTTAATATAACGGGCTTTGGCCTCACAGCTGGATGGAGATACCACATGATTAAAGTCGCCACCCTGTGATACATGCAATAAATCAATCCCCGCTTCCTCCAACAGCATGGCAATGGCTTTGGCTTCTTCAATGGTAATGGCACCGGGAACGCCTTCCTCACAGGAAATCCGATACTGAATCATAAAATCATTGCCTACTTTTTCCCGCACCCGTTTTACAATATCTACGGACAATTTTGCTCTGCCTGTAATACTGCCGCCGTATGCATCGCAGCGTTTGTTGGAAAAGGGCGAATTAAAGGAATGCAGTAAATATCCGTGACCGCCGTGAATTTCCACGCCGTCAAAGCCTGCTTTTTTCGCACGTACGGCAGCGTCGGCGAATTGCTCTACAATCTGCTCAATTTCCTCTACCGTTAATGCACGGCTGATCTCCCACTGCCCGCTGGCAAATTTCATTGCAGATGGACCAACCGGCTCCAATCCTGTGACTGCAGCAGAAATGCGCCGTCCGGCATGATACAGCTGGCAGACAATTTTGGCCCCTGCAGCATGAATCCTGTCTGTAAAAGCTTTGTGGCTGGCAATTTGGCTGTCGTCATACAAACCCGGCAGATTGGCAAAGCCGCCCACTCCCGGTGCAATCACGTAATTTTCAGGAATAATCAATCCCCAGCCGCCTTTTGCCTTGGCTTCATGATAAGCAATAAACGCTTCTGTTGCCAATCCATCTGGTCCACATAATTCTGTCACCATAGCCGATACTACAGTACGATTCCGAATTGTCACATTTTTTATGGTAATTGGTTCAAATAATTTTTTCATAATCCGTCACCATCACTTTTTACCATTCTTTAGAATTTGTACGTTCTTCAATACCCAGGAAAGCGGCAGCATTTTTGTACATGATATACTCTAAGGAGCTTTCTTTGAATCCACAATGCAGATAATATTCCACTGACTGTTTCATATCAAAAATAGGGTAGGCAGAGCCATACAGCAATTTTTCACGAATGATGGTATTGCCGCCATCGATGTAGTCTCTGGAACCAGGTACGCCGAACAGATACATGTCCGGTGCCAAATATACATTCGGTTGATTCATAGCCATGTGGCAGGCCTCCTGCACGAAAGGATAACAGCCATGGGCCAACAGCATTTTCAAATTTGGAAATGCTTTAGCTACATCTTCAATCAACATGGGATGGCAATAGGACTGGTCTGGTCCAATAAATCCACCAAAGCTTAGATACAGCGGCAGATTGTTGTCTGAACATTTCTGATAAACGGCCCAAGCTCTTTTATCGTTGGCATACATTGGTTCAATGGGATTGAAGCCAAATTCCATGCAAACACCTGTGCAAGGGCCATTGATGACACGGTCATCGATTTCTTTCAATGCAATTTCTCCATGCAGCGGATTGATATCAGGGAAGCAACGCAGTTTTTCTGGATAAGCAGCAGCCAGTTCGGTCACATCATCACCGTTGGTCGGACCGCAGCTTAAACGGCCTGCTACCAAGGCAATGCCGATATTGGCGTCTTCCATATTCTGAAACATCGACTCCATTGTCAAATCCGGATGATTTTCTGGATAGGACACTTCAAAACGTGAAGTCCAGGGACGGTTATGTTCTTTTTTATAGATTGCCTGATCTAAATAAGTTTTATATGGAGGTCTTACACGAGAATCAATATACACTGTCAACACGCCTTTCTTTTTTAATTATTTTTTTATGTTTTGATTATTCTAGTCCTAATACATTCGCGGCATTTTTATAAGAAATTTTCTCCCAAACCTCTGGCCGTACATGGGCTTTTACGTATTCTGCATTTTCCTTCATCGACAAAATAGGATATGCAGAACCCAAAATGATTTTATCCTGCAGCATATAATTGGCCGCCGCAATATAATCCTGCGCTCCGGCACAGTTCACCATATACATGTCGGGGACCAAATACACATTTTTGCGGAAGAATGCTACATGAATCATTTCCTGCACAAAAGGCCAGCCTGCATGGCAAACTACTAATTTCAAATCTGGAAAGGCCACTGCGATTTCCTCAATCTCATAGGGTTCGTTATAGCCTAATGCCGGCGGAATAAAACCGCCAAAGGATAACAGCACCGGAATATTTTCTTTCTGACACAGTTCATAAATAGGCCAAATGCGTTTATCATTGGCATGCATTGGCTCTTTACATTTCCCTGGCTCCATCATAATCACACTGCAGGGACCATTTATGACATAGTCCTGAATCTCCTGCAAACTCACAGTGATATCCAAATTAGGGTCGATACAGGGAGAGCCGATAAATCTGCCTGGATACTCTTCCATCAGGCTGAGCAAGTCTTCGTTTTTATGTCCGAACGCTCTGCGCAGCGGAACAACTGCCTTCGTGATATTCGCTTCATCCATTTCCTGCAGAAACAATTCCATAGATTCTTCAATAATAGACTGGGACGTTTTCAAGCCCCATTTTTCCTCTGAGCGAGGTTTTCTTGTGTAAAGTAAACTTTCTTTGATACTTTTGTATGGTGGTCTGACACGAAAATCAATAATCATACAAATCTTCTCCTTTTTTATAATTTTGGCCTCGAGAGTAACTTAAAAAATATAAGTTTTATTGATTTTTATTATAATCCTTTTCCCCGTTCTGTCTAACAGTGAAATCAAGAAGCGACGTCTTGCTACAGTTTTTTATTGTGACAAAAATTGCATCAAAAAAACGGCAAACAAAAAGACGAAATGTTTATTTCCAAACACTTCGTCTTGTCGTTTATCTATTGCCATGCTGACTTCCATCAGCCTTTATGTTTCGTTGTTCTCTACTTTTGCTGCAGCCTGCTTAACGGCCCATTTTTTCATTGGCTTCTTCTAAGGTATTGTAGCCGTATTGTCCTACCATATTTTGTAGATTGGCAATGGCCATATTATAATGTTTCTCCAAGCAAGCCAACGTATAAGCATGCAGCTTAAAAACAGTTTCTGCAGAGTAGGTCATCAGCTCGCCCCGCAAATACGTTTCAAAGGATGTCTGATAAGCGCTGTCCTCTTTGCTGGTCAGCGGACGGCCTTTGGCCCGCAGGTTGGGATATTTTTCTTCTGCTTCTTTCTGCCAATCTAAATTGATGTCCACAATCTCATCAATTTTTACCCGCACTTCCGGCGCAACTTCCGGCAAAAATTGTTTGATTTGGGCAAATTCTTCAGGATAGGTACTCTCCATCATATAAGCATATTTTTCCGTAAGCAGATTGCGCTTGCTGTATGCAGCGCTGGTCAGATCATGCAGATAGCTTTTCAGCACATCCTCCGACCATGTTTTCAACTGACTGGAACGCATAATTTCAAATTCTCTTGGATTATTCTGGCATTCTGCTCGCCCGCCATTATTTTGTACTTCATCAAACATCGCCCATTCCTGCGCCACAATCTGTGCAATTAAATCCTGATTCATCGTTATTTCCTCCTAAATTATAAATAATTGAAAAATTTTTATATCGTGTTACTTCAATTCCTTCTCTTATGCCCAAGGGTTGGTATTTCTCAGCCCTTCATGCGCAATCCGCTTATGCACTTCCAAACCTTGCTCTACCAGAAAAGGATCGTCGCTCTCGCTAAGGCCCTGCCGCTGCAGTTCTGTTACCAACGCCGCGCAAATCTGCTGCATAAGCTCAATTTTGTGTACATAGTACTCTTCTTCCGCAACATGTGCCGCAGGAAAAGCTGTGAGTTGTTCCAGCAACGCGCCTACGGTCGCGCCCAGCTTGGGCAACCGTTTCAAGCCATAGGGCATCCATTTATAGAACGGCGCATAGCGGTTATTGAGCAAATAAACTGCAGAGATTACTCCTGTGATAAATTCTCCCTCGGTCAAAGCCGCCGCTACTTTGTCACCCCGCGCCATGACGCGGGGATAATTATATTGACCCGACTGGGCAATAGTCATACAGCATTTTGTCAACCTCTTTTTACGGATATCCTCAGGATATCCCAAGAGCAGTTCCCGACGGATGGCACTAAATTTATCCAAGGGATCAGCAAAAACTTCTCCGTTGGTTGCAGTGGCCAGATGATGCGCTGGAATATTTAACCATTGTCCAATGGTAGTAGGCACACCATCTGTCGCCAGATATTTGCGGTAAAAGGAGTTGATTTCCAATACTCCGTTGCGTCCCTGAATCCAGCTTACCGGATAGCCGCGAAACTCCTTAGGCAGCTCCCACAATGCCTGTTGTACCATTGCGCCATACTGTTCATAATCTTCTGCAGTCAGCCAAACACATACTGCTGCTCCCCAGTCATGGTCCTGTGATAAATTATCATCAAAACCAAAACACTGAGATCCTTCACCGACCAGCCCAATAGCCATGTGAGAGAAAAGCTGAGGAAATTTCTCCATCAGCATAGGCTGTACCTGTTCTATATAAAATGCTTTACTTAGTTCCAATCCTTTCATACAGTGCCTCCCTGTTCCGCAGCTTTTCTGCTGGCCAGCTGATAGTTGCGCAGTGAAATTTCATAATTGCGGCTTTCTTCACCAAAAAGCATCTTGCACAATTCTAAAGCACCCTGATAATAAAGCTTTGCTTTTTCATATTCCCCGGTGGTCATATAATAAGAGGCTAGGTTGTTCATGCCGTAAGCATACAGCGAATGGTTGCGCCCCAGTTGTTCTTCATAAATATGCAGCGCACGTTCCAATAAGGATACCACGCCTTCCAGTTTATGCTGCTGCCGCCGCGCGCTGGCCAGATTGGTTAAGGTCGTGGCAATGGCAATGGCAATGGGATTGTCATTGGCCTCCTCCAGCAATACCAAACTGCGCTCATGTAACTCCTCTGCTTCTGCAAAACGGCCCTGGTCCTGATACACTAAGCCTAAATTATTCATGCCGCTAATATACAGAAAATGTTGCTTTCCCAGCGTTTCTTCATAAATTTTCAAGGCTCTTTGGAAATATTGTTCTGCCTTATCGTATTGTTTCATCAAGCGATACAATCCCGCCAAATTGTTTAGCACCGAGCCATAATCCGGATGGCTTGTCCCCAGCAGATTGCCAATCAGTTCTGCCGCCTGTAGAAAGGCCTGTTCTGCTTTTTCGTTATTGCCGATATCTCGATGAATGCCACCATAATCATTCAGGGTAGTGGCATATTGGGAGCTTTCTTTGCCGTAGAGTACTCCTGTCAACTCCAAAAATCGCTCCATATAGCGTGCCAAGCCTATATAATCGCCGCGATGATCACAATCAGCAATTTTTTCCTGCAGCGCCTGATATTCCTCCTGCACAGTCAATATGATTCCCTCCTGTATTTTTATCAACAAAATGATTTTATTGTTTTATTATATCATGTCTTGTAGATTCTTACCCGGTTTTTTCTAAAAAATCACACAAATAAGGATTCCTTAAACGAGATTCTAATACTCGTCCTCCCCTGCAGTCTCTGCCGGCAATACGATAATATTTCCCTGCTGCATCTCCTGCTGATATTGCGCCACCTCCTGCTGCCAAGCAGGTTCCTCCTTTTTGCGCCGTTTGCGTTTACCGCTGCGCACTGCATTCTCGGTGAGTTCCGGCATATTAATCAGCACAACGTCCACGCCAATACACACAACCTTCTGCCAGGGAATCAACAATTCTCCCTGATTCTGCAGCAAACCCAGAAAACCTCCGTTGCTAGGCAGCACCAAGGCCTGAATGCATCCTTCCAGTACATTGAGCTCCACGTCCTTGATATTGCCCAGACATTTTCCATCAGCAATATTTACAATCTGCCGCTCCTGTAAATCTGATATTTTTGCGCTCATAGAGATTGTCCCCCTTTTTCTGAATACTGTATCTATATGTTCCTGACAAGCAAAAAAGACGCACCAAAATAAAAAATCCACGCTTTCTTTATCCCTGACGAATTTGATACAAAATAAAGGGACAGCCGCTGTCACAAAACTGCTGTCCCTTTGCCAAATTCAAATAAGAGATTCTCTTTTATCTATCATTTTTTCACATAATTGCTGTCGGTATCACTCCGTATTTGCTCCACAGCAGCCTCCACCGCCGCTGTGTCACCGAAAATCGCCAGCAGTATCATATTTTGCGGACAGCTGCCGCGCACATCCCGCACTGTCACGTCTACCAGTTTTTCTGCAATATCTGCCGCACAAATCATATCAATGAGTTTTCCCTGCACCAATCCGACAGCCGCTGCATTTACAAAATCTCCTGTCGCACCGTCTGTAATCCGCTGCCGCAAAATCTGCATCGTACCCGCTGACGGCGATTTTATAATCCGAATATCCATGCCATCCTCCTAGTGCCGTACCACTGTAACCGGCAAATCATATTCACTGAGCCACTGCTCAATTTTCTCCAAATCACTGTCATGCAGGCTGGGATCGCCTTTTATACGATATTCCTTGCCCAATTGCTGATATTTGTTGACGCCCAGCTTGTGATATGGCAGTAAATCAATGCCTGCAAAATTTTTTGCTGTTTTATATGGCACTAAAAATTGCGCAATCTGCTCAATTTCCTCCTTGCTGTCGTTCACGCCCTTTAACAACGGCATACGAATCTTTACATGATACCGTTTTTGCAGCAAGAGCTCTAGATTTTTGAGAATCAGCTCGTTGTGCACTCCTGTCAGCTGGGCATGCCGTTTGCTGTCAAAATGCTTGATATCGAACAAAAACAAATCCACAAACTCCGCTACCTTCAACAAATTTTCTGTTGTGGCATAGCCGCAGGTTTCAATGGCAGTATGAATGCCCTCCTGTTTGCAGGCCCAAAGTAAATTAGCTGCTGCTTCTGGCTGCATGAGCACTTCTCCGCCGCCTAAGGTCACGCCTCCGCCGGAAACACTGTAAAATGCCTGATCCTCCAAAATTACATCCATCAACTGCGAAATAGTTTTTTTCTCTCCTATCACAGATAAGGCATTTTGCAAACAGTGCTCCACACAGGCGCTGCACCCTGTACACTGATGTTCCAAATCCCGCACCACTTCGTGCTTTCCATTCCCGTTCAGACGATGAATTCCCTGCGGACAAGCGGCCACACAGGCGCCGCAATTTACACAGGACGCTTCCCTGAACAAGATTCGCGGACGGCGTTCCATCCCTTCCGGATTGGCGCACCATTGACAGCGCAGCGGACAGCCCTGAAAAAAAATCAATGTACGCACACCTGGACCGTCATACATATTGTATTTTTGAATGTTGAAAATCGTGGCCTCTCTCTCAATGGCTGTCTCTGCCATCGCTCTCACCCAACCTTTTTCTTAAAAATGCGTCAACATCGTACGACTGATAATTTCATCCTGTACATCCTTACAAAGCTCTACAAAGAACGCACTGTACCCTGCAACCCGCACGATCAGATCCCGATACTGTTCCGGATGCTTCTGCGCCTCCAGCAATGTTTCATTGCTCAAATAATTGAACTGCATTTCACCGTTCCCCATCTGGCTGGCTGTACGCAGCAAGGTAATGATCCCGTTCTCACCCTCCGGGGTATCCAAAAGTCCTGCCATCAATTTGAAATTGTGTACCATGCCGATATTCATACAATCACATGCCATCTTGGATACCGATTTGATGATCGCGGTAGGGCCCTTAAAGTCAGCGCCCTGAGTAGGACTGATTCCATCAGACAAAGGCATCCACGCTTTTCTACCGTTGGCCGATGCTCCGGTAATCTGCCCCAACGGCGTATTATTGGAAATTGACAGCGTGCCATGACTGAGAATGGAATACAGCGTTTTATATTGACGATGATCCCGCTCTGTAAAGTCAATGATATCTGCTGCAATGTTATCGGCATAATCGTCGTCATTTCCATATTTGGGCGCGTCCAAGCAATCTTTCCGCAATTGCTCGTATCCTACGAAATTCGCTTTCAATGCAGTATTTAATTCTTCCAAAGTATATTTTTTGTCGTCATACACCAGTTTTTTAATGGCAGCCATAGAATCGGCATAGGTAGCCAAACCACTCCACACTACACCAGGCCCAAAATTATACATTGCACCGCCGGCAGAAACATCACGACCATGTTCCATGCAGCCTTCGTACATAATGGACATCAAAGGTTTCGGCGCTAGTTCCCGATGCACTCGCTGCGTGATAACGGTAGCTACACTGGACCATTTTGTAACATATTGAATCTGTTTCTTTACCGCCTGATCAAATTGTTCAAAGGTTTTATACTGACTTAAGTCCCCTAAATCCGGACAAACCTGTTTGCCATACCACAATGTTTTCCCATGATTCAAGACCAGCTCAATGCAGATTGGCCACTGGGTATAAGCAGTAGAAGTCCACTGATACAACCGTCCTGATTTCTGCGGTTCTACGCAGCCCATCAGACAGTAATCGCGGGCATCTTCCATAGACACGCCTTTCGCCAACATCATCTTGATATGGGTGTCATCAAAATGGCAGGCAGGGAAGCCCATCCCAGAGCGAATTACGTCTACAATCTTACGCATATATTTTTGCGGAGACTGATTATGAATCCGGCAAGCTAAAGACGGTTGATAGATTTTCACATGACGTACTGCATCCATTAACAAATAGGTCAGCTCATTGGTAGCATCCTTTCCTTCTCTGGTCACACCACCCACACACATATTTACAAAGGGCTGATATCCTGCAAAGAACTTAGAACCGCCTTCACTGGTAATCCACATCATTTCTGACATTTTAATGAGCATGCAGCCTGCCAGTTCAAACGCCTGATAATCTGTCAAACGACCTGCTTCCTTATCGGCTTTGTAAAAAGGATACATATATTGGTCCACACGACCGATGGACATCCCCGTCTGGTTTTCTTCCACCTCTAACAGAGATTCCACCGTCCACACAGCCTGGATCGCTTCCCAGAAAGTTTCTGGCTTATAGGCAGGAACCCGCGCATTAATCCTTGCGATTTGTTCGAGCTCTGCTTTACGTTGCGGATTTCGTTCCTGCATTGCCAGCTCCGCCGCATATTGGGACAAACGGCGCGCATAAATCATCACGCCCTCCGTGGTATCAATTACAGATTTGTAAAAATAGATTTTTTCAATATCATCAGGATTTCCATAATCCAACTGCGTCAAATGGTCTTTGGCTTCCTGCTGAATATCCAACATCCCTTTTTTCATCAAAATGACATCATAGCCGGGGTTGGAATCTCCGCCACCGTTCAAGGCATGATAGGAGCAATCGGATACAAAGGACTCTCCAGACAATTCCCACAGTCCCGCCTCGCGGAACTGGTCTTCACAGTATTCATCTACCGATTTGCCTTTCCAGAAAGGAAATAATTCTTCTCGCATAATACGTTTATCTTCCTCAGAGATATAAAAAGGGTCCTGAGGACGATTGCCAATTGTGTCAATTTCCTGCTCCATCCAGCGCCAAGCTAAATCTGGTGAAAATGCGCCCGCCCGCGGCGCACCGCATGGATGTCCCACAATCAGCTCATCCTGCTGAATCACCAGCGGCGCTGTTTCACAACAATAGCGGAAACATTTGGCCCGCAACATAATCTTCGGCATACCGGGATTTTCTTTTGCAATCTTCGTGATGGCTCTGGCCCGATAGGTTGTAATGCTGGGCACTTGCTTCATATAATTGGCCTTGAGCCGTTTTAACCGTTCTGTCATACCGTCTGGCACACCGTCCTGTCCAGCACTGGAAGCTGCCGTCCCATTCTTTTTCTCCTGGTCCAATTCTGCCGCTACATTTTTAAACGCCTGCAGCAATAATTGCCGTTCTTCTGCTGATAACTTTTCCGTAGCGGAAGCAAATTGCTCTGTAAGTTCCTGTATATTCATTTTCTTTTCCTCCATCCTCATTGATTCTATATTCTTTCATCCTACTCCATTATTTTTTACAGACTGTTTTGACGCAGTTCCCGTTCCAGCAAAAGCCGCACCATCTGCTCCAAAGTCAATTCTTCTTTAATAGTTTCCCGCTGTCTCTCATCGCCCAGCTTTGCCAGCGCCTGTTCGCCTTTGCGCACACCGTAGCCCACTTTGCGAATATAAATTAAATTTTTCGGTGAAACGTTGTCTGCGGTAATCCCCTGTCCTACCGAGCCGCTGCCCAATGTCACCGCCGGAAATAAGTTGGTCGTCATTCCCATACTGCCCAGTACAGCCGGTGTATTAACCAATACACGGCCCACTGGCTTTTGCAGCGCAAACTGGCGAATGACATGTTCGTCGCGAGAATGAATCACCAATGTGTGCCCTGTCCCCTCTGTCAGCAACAGTTCAATGCACTTTTCACAGGCATGGCGCCAGTCTTCTTCCACATACCACGCCAACACCGGACATAACAGTTCTCTTCGATATCCCTCATCCAAGGGAACATGGGACTGCACTGCAATCAGCAGTTTTGTGCCATCAGGCACTGTAATTCCGGCCTTAGAAGCTAACGTTTCGGCACTCTGTCCTATCAATTCTACATCCAGACGGTCTTTCGGAAATAGCCGCGTTCCCAGCCGCTGCGTTTCCTCTTCCGATAAAAAATAAGCGCCGCGGCTCTCAAATTCCCGCCGTACATTTTCTGCCACACAGCTGTCCACTACAACCGCCTGCTCTGCGGCCACACCCATACCGCAATCAAATTGCTTACTCAGCACGATATCCGCTGCAGCCTGCTGCAAATCCGCAGTACGCTCTATAAAAGCAGGACCATGACCGTTTCCACCATAAATAAAAGGTTTGCCGCTCGCATGACACTGCTCCAATGCCTCCGCCACGCCAGTGTTTAAAATTAAAGCAATCGCCTTATGCTGCATCAACTCTTTCTGGCCTGCCTCGGTCACTGTGTGCAGATAGGCTAACGCCCCTTTCGGCAATCCACTGCGTTCCGCAGCAGCAATCGCCCAATCCATCGTCCGTCCAATTGCACTTGCTGCCCGAGGATGGGGAGAGATAACTACTGCATTGCCCGCTTTTAATCCCAGCAATATCATAGAAATTGTCGCTGATACAGGGCTAGTTGCTGGAGGCAACGCTAATATGATGCCCAACGGCACTCCCACATCGGCAGTTCCATTTGTTTTATCCTCTGCAATCATACCTACACAACGCATACCGCGCAGCCGCTGCGGCAACACCGTACAGGCAAAGCGATTTTTGATTACTTTATCCTGCCAGCAGCCATAATAAGTTTCCTCCTGGGATAAATGTGCCAATTCCTCCACATGTTGCTCCATTTCCTGCGCAATGGCCTCTACAATTTGGTCCAATTGCTCCTGAGAAAATCTCGCCAATTTTTTCTGAGCCTCATGCCCTTGCTCTGCTAAAATACGCGCTTCCTGCATAGAAATTAAATCTTTATCCAACAAATTCAAAGGCTACACCCCATTTTCTCCTAATTCCTTTTGCAAATATTATAATCTGTCAAAACAATACCGTTCTGTAATCGCGCGCAATGCCGGATGAGGACTTGGAATCACCACCGCGCTGTAGATTTGGCCTCCTGAACTCTCCACCGCTTTCACTCCGGCGTCCACCGCCGCACGGCAAGCAGCCACATCGCCCTCTGCCAGCACAGAAATATAACCGGAAGCCACATTTTCGTAGCCGTTAATCTCTACACTTGCCGCCTTGCCCATCGCATCGGTTGCCTGTAAAATATGGGCCAGTCCAAAAATTTCAATCAAACCTAGCGCGTTTGACGACGCTGCAAGCGCTTCCCCTGTGGCGTCATGAACCGCTACAATATCGCGCACTGCCTTAATGGGACTGGGAATCACATAACTGGCTGTCAGCTTTCCCACAGAGTCTGCCGCTTTTTTCCCTGCTTCTACCGCAGCGCGCACTGCTGACACATCCCCTGCAACGATCACAGTCACTAAGGTCGATCCGACATTTTCATAAGAAATCAATTCTACATCTGCTGCTTTCAGCATAAAATCTGCTCCGTAAATTGCCGGTACCATTCCCAATGTTTCTATCATGCCAATGGCTGTACCATACTCCTTTTGCACGCCAATTCCCCCACTCTGAACAGGATTACCACTTCTTCTGTTCTATATTTATATTTTATATTCACTATTTTTTTCAGTATAACAAACTTTTACTGTGTTGCTGAATAATCAATTCGCTATAACCGATATCAGCTTTTTATAGTGCAAAAAGGGCTTGCTCCCATTCTCGATGAATGAAAGCAAACCCTTTTTGTTTTCTGATTTTCGATTAATTTGTTTTCTTACTCTTATCTATTTTCTTTCAACTAAATTAGAAGTCTTCTGACAAAATCTGATATACAGGCGCACCTTCGCACTGTGCTGGGAATCTTGTTCCTAAGAGCGCTGCAATAGTAGGTGTTACGTCAACCTGGCGAATGGTTCTCTCGGTAATATAGTTTTCTTTAATCCCTTTCCCTGCCGCTACAAAGAACGGAGATACGGATGTATTGAAATATCCCTGAGATGTGGAGAGACTATCCCCATGCAGACGGTTAAAGCCTTCTTCAATAGAAAAGAAGATATCACCGCATTCAGGACCATTTACACCTAACAAAACGCCATCCTTATTGCGCAGACAAATACCTACTACACGTTTTCCGGTTTCCGGATCACGATAATTATACAAATCGTTAATAATCTGCTCTTCCAAAGCGTATTTATCTTCCGGTTCTACAATACCGTGCGCATCACGGCCTTTCAGATTGATATAAATATAGTTGCTGCGAATCTGTACCGCTCTAGTTTTTTCCCAATCTACATCAACTGGTCTTCCTGTTTCATCTTTAATGGTAACGGTATAACCCAGATCTTCCATGACCTTGGTGTTTAATCCGCCGTATTCTCCTAAAATTGGCGGTACATTTTCCCCAACAATCAAACCGTGGTCGCTTAACAGCAGAATTGTCCAACCTTCATCCAAGAGTGGTAAAAATCTTTCAAAGTAACGGTCTGTCTGTTCATAGAAGCGTTCAATCAAGCCCTGGTATACTTTTTCATCTGTATGTTTCCATGGCTCCAACGTATGCCCTAAGTGCCAAATCTGATGACCTGCGCAGTCTACATTGTGCAGATGACTGAATACCACATCATAGTTGTTTTCTTTTATTAGATATAATAGGCTGTCTGCCTGCCACTGGTCATATACATCCCAGCTGGGCTCAAAAATTTTGTCTACCAGTTCGGATTCTTCCCCGCCAATCAGGCTAACCGGCGGTACATTTCCAACCCCTTTCAGCACCTGTTCATGCAGACTTGTCGGATGCCAAAGCATATCGTTGGAAATATCCAGCGCATTACTAATCCATAAACGAACCATCGTACCTTTTGGGTCTAATTCTAACAGTTTGTAAGAACGATAGCACGGTTTCGTTTCTTCTTTTTTGGTTACTTCATCTACTGCGCTGACCATTTCGCCTACAGGTACCACTACAATCGGTTCTGTTGCTTTTTTATTTTTATAAATAGCAACTCTGTCATATTCACCATTTTCATTTTTCAGCATCAATGCTGGACGGCGTACAATCCCACCGGAAGTCAATACTGTAAACTCTTTTGCACCTTCTGGAGCAGCAGCCCATTTTTCAGCGTCTTTTAATGGAGAGTTGATGATGTCATAAGCAACTTTCGCGCCAATCATCATCTCTGTATCGTCTAAACATGTTACATAGGTACGGATTTCCATCCCTTCACGAGATTTATCGCCCCACCAGATTTCCATCATTTCGTCTTCTTCATCATTTGTTGCAATCATATCGTCGATATCTGTCATGATGCAGCCAACACCGGCAGCTTTTTCTACACGAGGTGCATATACTACTTTTTCAATTTCCGGCGTTGCTACAATAATTTTTTCCCAGTCCATCTGTGCGACACCCATATTTACCGAACCAGGCTGGGTACCATCTACCACATGAAGCAGTTCGCTGTTGCTGCTTGGTGGCCAGGAAGAACCAGGCCAATGCCATACCAATGTTTTCAGCCCAGCTTCTGTGGTAACATTCCACATCTGCTCTGCCACACAGTTTCTTGAATCCATATTATATACTACTGCATCCAGGCTGTCTGGAGATTGTCTCCAGTAGCAGGTAATCCCATGAGTTCCAGGATAAGCACCAGTAGCTAAAGTTGTCCAGCATGGAGGTGTAATCGTCGGAATGGCACCCAACAGCACCATGTCTTCACGTGTAGAACCTTTTTCACAGAATTTTTTTAAGTTGGGCATTCTGCCATCATCCATCATGCGTTTAGCCAATCTTGGATCCATGCCATCAATCCCTAATACCAACAGTTTGTTTGTGTACCCCTGTCTTTTCATTGTAATCTCGCTCCTTTTTATATAGCTAACATATTTTTGATATGTTTAGTTCGCATCCTGAACAAATTTTTTCATTTTTTAAGATCTTTAAAACACACCCATAAATTTCCACCAAGGAATCAAAACAATAATCGTAAATACTGTAGCAAAAATTGTTTTCGTGGTAGCCAATTTCACAAAATCCGCCATTCGCATCAAGCCAAAGGCATAGAAAATCATGTATGTCAAATATTCGTGAGGTAGGAAGACCTGATCACAACCCACATACATTGCATACAATGCGCCTAACGGGTCGATGCCTACACTCTGCGCAATTTGCGCGATGGGTTCACTGAAACCAGCTAGGATCGCAAAAGGTGTCAGCAACAAGTTTAATAAAACAGCTAACAAATAAATCGCACCAGCAACAACAGTAGAAGATAATGGCTGCAATACAGGAATCAGAAAATCTGCTACCATTTTCCCGATCCCTAAATATCCTGAAGTAATTCCAATACTCAAACAAGCTACACAGAAAAATACCATACCAAAATCAATGCGCTGCACATCTTCTGCTTTACCAATTTTCAAACCTGGGAAATACATAAGCCAAGGAATTACAATAAAGGCCCAGTCCAAAGCAATATGATGAATGTCTCCCGTTAGCATGAACACGATCAGTGCAACTGTTACTAAACCACCAATTTTCTCATCATGACTCATTTTTCCTAATTTCTCGTATTCCTCTTTGTAGAATTCTTTCCCTGGCAATTTCTTCGTAGGTTTGAACATTTTTGGCATCAACCAGATAAATGCAAGAACAAACAATAAATAGGGCGCCATATGTGTAAAATATGTGAGCCAGCTCAAAAAATATTTCGTCCCAGTTGTAACCTCTGCAGCATTCAATAACAGACCCATAAAATAGGGTGTGTATAAGAATACACAGGAGGCCCCCGCAGAGAGTGCACCTACAAACATAATCAGTGCCGAATCAATGCTTTTCCCCAAATCAAAAGCTTTACACAAACCCAGTGTAAAGGCCGCCATAATTACCCATGCATTTCCGCCTGTTGCCACATTCAAAATACACCCTGCAATGAACACACCATATAATAGTCCGTAATAGCTGCCTCCTACTCGTAAAATACACCAATAGGCAATCCGTTTCAAAAGTCCGATGCGAACCAAGATATTGGCAATCAGATATCCACCTACCACTACTAATGGCATTGTTTGCAGCCATGCAGAGTACGCAACATCCATTGGAACTAAACCTAATACTAAATAGCCAAGTGGAAACATCATTGATACTGCCATCAATTCTACTAACTCAAAAGCAACTAATAAAATTCCTGTTACCGTCACTAAGAGAAACTTTTTTACTTCTATTGTGTACAGCATATTACAGGGAATCAGCCAAATCATTGCGGCTACCGCAAGCACAATCGCCCATTTCAGTAGTTCTTTTTTATCAATTTGTGCATTTGACACGCTCCATCACCATCCTAAATTGATTACATAATCTACATAATTGTTTGTTACAAAAAACTATGTTCCATGTTTTCGGTTCTTTGAATGATTCCGGAATATCAAACCCTCGACCTTGATTTATACTATACATAACTGTCACTTATTTTTGAAGAAACATTTTTGAATAACGGGTATTGAAAAACTTTTATGCAATCTTTGAAAATTGTTCTGAAATTATTAACTTGGCATGAACATTTTGCTAAAAATATGTTATACTATACACAGAAAAAATTGTTGTGTTGGTCTGCTCTATACTGTCGGTATATTTGTGACGTTCTCGTTTCAAGATACTTTTATATTCTCAATTTATTTTCTCAGTTTCTTCTTAGTGATTAAAGGAGTTTTTTGTATGAAATTAGAACAATTGCACCATTTCAGAGAAGCAGTGAAATATAAATCCATTTCTATTGCTGCCGAAGAAAATTTTATTTCACAGCCCTCCTTCAGCGCTAGTATTACAAAATTAGAAAAAGAACTAGGCGTTACTCTGTTGCGCCGCACTACAAAAGGTGTAACTCCTACGGAAGCAGGGCAACTTGTCTTAGAAAAATCAAAAATTATTTTTGATACAATTGAAGAGCTCACCCAAGAAGTAAGCGCTTACGGTAACAAAGGCGTTGTAAAAATTTCTTCAATCGTTATGTTCTACAATCATATTATTCCGCAAATTTTGTTTCAGCTACGACAGGAGGAACAGCCCTTTACACTATCAGTCACCACTGCGGAAAGCGCCCAAATCATCAGCAATGTTTCCGCAGGCATTGATAAATTAGGCATCATTTTGCATAATCCTATGCTGCTCAACAACGATTTGCAATACACGCCTTTATTTACTGACCAATATGTACTGGGTGTAGGAAAGCAGTCTCCATACTGGAACGCCAAAACAATCACTTTAGAGGAGGCGCTCTCTCAACCTTATATTGCTTATCGCGAAGAATTTCAGAAAGAAAAAGCGGTATGGACTACTGCGTTGGGACAATCTGTTCTCCCTGTCCATATCGCTTTTCGCACAGATGATTTAGAGCTCTTAAAAAAATTAATTGCCAAAAATAACTATGTTGCTTTTTTCCCAAAGTTTATGTTTCAGGATGATATTTATTTACAGCATAAGGAGATTCGCTGTATCCCCATTTCTGACCATACAATCGACATAGAAGTGGGCTATATCTACAATAAAAAATATAAACTTAATCGCATTGAGCAAATTTTCATTCAAATTATGCAGCAAAAAATTAAAGAACTCTCCAAAAACTTCCCAGAATATCTGTTGCTTACAGATTAAATACTTACCCGATATCTTAAATTGAGATATCGGGTATTATAGATTTATTCTTCTTTTTGGGGCAATTTACGTTTTATACTATGTATATAGACAAGTTTATGTTTTTATATAATTTATTCGTTTAGGTATTCATTTTTAAATTCTCAAGGTGGTGATATATCATGCATTATATCTATTTAGCAGCAGGAATTGCCATTGAAATTCTCGGCTCCACATTTTTGAAAATGTCTGATGGCTTTCAGAAAAAAATGCTAGGACTTTTATGTTTAGCTTCTTACGCCATCGCCTATTATCTGGTAGCAGTGTCCATGAAGGTACTGCCATTGAATATTGCTTATGCTACCTGGTGCGGTGTGGGAACTCTATGTACGATGCTTATTGGCATTTTTTGCTTCAACGAAAAATTCAAGCGCTCCGGCTACATAGGACTCGTCATCTTATTGGGCGCAATCATCGCACTGAATTTATTATAACACACCCACGATTACATTAATCTATTATTCAACAGCGCAAAAGCGCCTATCAGAAAGAAGGTTCTCTATGAAATCATCTGCATCCATCATGTTATCTATGACCATCATTTTAATACTCAGCACTGTCGGCTCTCTTATGTTAAAATTGTCCAATGGTTTTACTCTTTTTTTGCCTACATTGTTATGTCTTGTTACCTATTCCATTTCTTTTTATCTATTTTCTAAAGCTGTTTCCGTGATTGGCCTGGCTTTGGGATACGCTATCTGGTCCGGCGCCGGTACTGCACTCAATGCACTTGCCAGTTACCTGTTCTTTCATGAACCGTTAGGTTTGCACAAAATTATCATTTTGACCATTATCATTTTAGGAATTATACTGATTAATCAGGCCCGTATTCCAGACAAAACCGCCTCAAATTAAGATTGAAGGATATCATGTTTTTGATAAAGTTGTTAGAATTAGAAAACAAAAACACTCACATAACTGTGAGTGTTTTTGTTTGGAGCGGAAGACGAGATTCGAACTCGCGACCCTCGCCTTGGCAAGGCGATGCT
>OFFL01000403.1_pt1 | contig 48954 bp, 75 predicted proteins | sample 1521391 | NCBI WGS metagenome assembly OFFL01 (sample SAMEA3504082, study PRJEB24116) | mouse gut metagenome | biome: mouse gut; feature: mouse-associated habitat; material: faeces | place: Denmark | collected 2011
CTCAGGTGGTAGAGCACTTGACTTTTAATCAAGTTGTCCGGGGTTCGAGTCCCCGATGCCTCACTAATTAAAAATCGCTTAAAAGCTTGTAAAATAAAGGCTTTGAGCGATTTTTATTATGGGAAAAAATAGGGTGAAATAATGTAATATTTCTATAGCAAAATTATAGCAGATGAAAATATTATAGCAAAATTATAGCAGGATTATAGCGCAATAGCTTTGTTTATTTTCGCTTGCACAGCTTCCTTTTTCTCGTCCAAATGTGCATACACTTCCATTATCATTTTCAAGTCAGAGTGTCCCATTAACTCTACGGCTTTCTTCTGGCTGATATCAGAATAGTATAACATGGTGCAGTAATTATGTCTGAAGATATGTGCGGTTAATCCAGTTATGGGTTCCGAGCCAATTTCTTTTTCCTTGTCAGATGTAACGGCAGCATTCATTTTCTTAATAATCCGTTCCCACATCTTTACATACTGTGTTTTAGATAGTGTTTCTGTGCTTTTTCCTTTGAAGAGGTAAAAACTATTGACCGAATGCAAAAATTCCCTCAAAAACAATTCTGCGCTTTCTGGGATAGGCAGTGTGCGGTTCCCTGCATCGGACTTTGCGCCTTCCTTGACGATAGGTGTATTTTTATCAAATACGACAGTTTTATTGACTGTCAGAGTCTTTTTCTTTAAATCGATGTCTGCCTTGGTAAGAGCGAGACATTCTCCCCGGCGCAGTCCAAAATAAAAGAGCAGTAGCACAAAGGCTTTTTCCTGCATAGTAAAATCCGCTTTCTTTATCGCTTCTTTTTCTAGTTCTGTCAAGGCGCGCTTTTCTGATTTATGCCGTTTAGGTAGAGTCACTTTTTTTGCTATATTCTCATGTAGCAATTTATCGTCAATCGCACTGTTAAAAATTTGCACAAGCGTCAATCGAATAATCTCACATGTTCGGGGGTGTTCTTGTCGGTCGTTAATCAATTTCTGTATGTCAGATCGGACAATTTTGTTAAGCGGTAGATGTCCAATTTCTGGTTTTATATGGGAGTTGATAACATTTATGTACATTGCCTTCGTGTTAATGCTTGCAGATGCTTTGTATGTATCTAACCAACTATCAGCATAGTCTTTTAGCAATGTATCAGATGTCTTGATAGCTTCCCCTGTCTTAATCTTCATTTTCAGCTCAAATATTTTTTCCCTCAGCTCTTTTTCCGTCTTAGCTGACAAGAATATATTGTTTGGTTTTCCGTCGGGCTTGTATCCTACCATAACCGTTGTTGCATATCGCCCATCAGAGCGCTTTTTGTACTTTGCCATTGTATCAATCCTCCTTAAAAAAGTGTATAAAAATAACAGCCAGCGAAAAATCGCTTGCATGGCTGCCCTAAAGATGATACAATGTTTTTGCAGGTTTATATCGCCTTTAGGGCATTAAATGTATTTCTAAAGCCGTTCAGTGCTGGTAACACTGGGCGGTTTTTCATTGCGATATCGCAATTAGATTATATTAATCATATCACAAGTTATTCTGTGAAGTCTACATCAGTCTTTTCATATCTTTGAAAAAATCTATCCCAAGTGTAATTGTGCTTTTAAGGCGTCCTGTAGTACCTGTGAAAAATTGATATTTTGTTCTAAGGCAGCTTTGTTGAGCCACGCTGGAATAGTAAGCGTTTTTTTGACAGATTTTTCAAAGTGCGCTTTGGCATATGCATCAACGTCTACAGTTACCATGTTTACAAAAGCTTCACACATGGGAGATTCAGGATCGAGTTCTTTTGCTACGGATTCGGGGCTGATATCTGAAAGCTTAGATGGTTCTGGGATACTATCACCGTCCATTTTGCAGGTATGCAGATAACCCGCCAGGCAGTCAACAGCCATTGCCATAGCTTCTTCAAAGGTGTCTCCCTGTGTTGAAAGCCAGTTAAGGTCGGGGAATATTACAGAATAACTATCGTTTTCATGAAAGAAACAAGCTGGATACATTGATAACATATAATTATACCTCCTGATTTTTGAACATTCATCTGAAAGGATTAAATTTTCTATTTCTCGTGGCTTTGATGGCATTTGAATATACCGCCCTTGCATTATTATCATAACATAATATACGTGCATAGTAAATACGTGTAATAGAAAAAGAAAGAATAGTTTAGATCATATCTGTTAGTTTGGTTATTTGGAGACTTAGTGTATTTATGGTAGTGTCAAACGAATTATGAAAAAATCGAATCCCTTTCCTTGACTGAGGACGATTATATTTTACTTACGGAAACCCCGTCAAGGCTGAATTTAACGGGTTTTCAGCCCGGTCTTGACGGGATTCTCAACGTAAAATTTTGGACTCCTAAGCCAAAGAAAGGGGAGGTAAAGGCTATAACCTCTGAAACTATTGAATTTACTGGGGTTGAGCCGATTTTGGGTATATAGAGTTGACACTACCGTATTTATCAGAGAATCATTAGTGAATCAATTTATTTTCTTTTGTCTATTATTGATTTGGCAATCTGCAAAAAACTCTAAAAAAGTGACGGTTCATTTTTTGTAAGTATCTAACGGAATTTGTCTGAATTATAAGATATGAAAATACAAGGGTAGATTTTATGCCTTATGACATGATAGCATTAAATCATAAAAAAATAATTGCCAAAATGAAAGGAAGCGGTGCTATGAAGAATGAAGAAGAGGAGCTTATCGAAGAAATCATAAAAATAATCAGACAGTTCAGGGATATACAAAGTATAAAAATGCTTTATGGTTTTGCAAAAGGATTAAAAGAAAGGAGAAGTATAGTATAACCCCGATCCCGTTTGGAATCGGGGGTTCTGGTTAAACATTATGCTTGTATTTTGGGGAGAAGAGAGTAAGTTGGTAGAAACATCTTTGCCATGTAAGAAAATAACAGTAGCTTTCCCGTATTTTTGAAGAACATGATGGCTGCCGTTTGCCCATGCACCGAGTAGTTTAAAATGCTATCTTAAACAGTAGCTATCATTTTTAAGTCTTTGCGGGGGCCTTTTGCAAGGTATATGTGATAATTTTCTGGCATTTCATAAATTCCCCACCGTGTTGTTAAATATTCTTTTGAAGGATCGAGTGTAATATCCTTTATGGATGGAATAGATGGGGTAGGAACCGATGCAGGGGGTACTGTTTGCAGCGCATCTACCACAGCATCCTGTCTTACCAGTTCACCCAGACCTAATTGGCGGCGCATCATTTGGGATTCCCGGTACTGTTCAGCATTAGGAATCTTGGTAAATTCAACAGTTTTATCAAAATTCTTTTTAACAACTTCTTCGATTTCTTCAAGCGTTACATTGAAAAATTCTCTTCGAGTGTTGATCATGTTTACTTTTTTGTCATCAAATGCCCTGTGCAGAGCTGCCTCTAAGGCAGGTGCATCATCGCTAAAAATCATTGCATGTACGTCAAATGCAAAGGGAACTGACGCATCCCCCAGCTCATCTACGCGATCCATCGGTTCAAGCCTTCGTGTCATTCCAATTTTATATACGTTCTCCCCAAAGGAACCAATATTTGAAATAATATAAACATATCCGGCACGCTGATTTGCTTCTCTGTAATCAATTTGTTTTATTTCCTCTTCAATATTGTCAAGCTGCTGCTGCATTTCCAAACGTCGTTCTTCTAAAATAATACGTTCTGTTGCATTTGCAGATTGTAACTGAATTTCAAGACGGTGAAGCGCATTTCTGTAGTGAATTCGTTCTTTCTCGCTTGTACGTCTTGCTTCCTCAATTTCTTTCTGGAGCTTTTGCGCCTCTCGTTGTTCTTCCCGAATGCGCTTTTGTTCCTCTTTTTCTTCCTGCTTTTTAATTGCATATTCATAACAAAGGTTCATTTCCTGCAATTTTAAGTCCAGGTAGGAGGGCATAATAGAAATTTGCATTTTGGCATTTAATTTATTCAAGTCTTCGCATGATTTGATGATTCTTTTGCGAATGGATTCGACATTGTTAAATTTTACTTTATCAATAATGGCATCGCATTCATTGTTAAAAGCACGCAGTATTTGTTTTACATTATCGGCTACAAGTTTCTTTCCCTGGGCAAGACTGTTATTATAAGTGAAATTTGTGGGAAAACTTGCTGCAGTATTGTTTTTAACCATGGTTTTCTGTTGTTCACGGACAACAACAAGTTTGTTTTTATATACTTCGGAGTTCATCAGATTATAGATTGGAGTATATAGACCAAAATCTTGGTATAGCATCTCGTCATCTAAAAAAATAATATTTACTTTTTTCTGTTTGATTTCCTGGTCTAATGAGAAAATTTCCTGTACCAATTTTTGTTGTCTTTCTTTGCTTTGTTCGATTTCTGCCTGGAGTGCCTGCTTTTCAGCAGTAAGTCTTTGAATTTCAGCATTAATTGAGACAGCCGTTCTCATTTCTGGAGTGAGGAGCGAGTTCAAGTATTGGTTCTCGGAGGTAAGCCGTTCGATGTCATTCTTAAATTGTTTTGTTTTGAATACATCAGTGATTGCCATGAGTTTTCTCCTTATTGTATTTTATAGTTCCTTAATCGAAAGTAATATATAAAGTAAAATTAGTTCTCACTCTTAAGTTCATATGTATAAGAACCATCATCTTGTAATAAAATATATCCTATTACTTCATTAAGCATTCCATTATCATCAACAGTACCATATTGAATAATCGTTATATCAGAAGCAGGGAAAAAGATGGCTTTTTTTGAGTCGGTGGCAATGATAGAAAAATAGTTTCCATCGTAGTTTTTAACAACAGTGTTTGCAAATTCTTGAAACTGTTCAAGCGTGAGTGAAGTCATCTCATCATTGGTCACTTCTATGTAGGCCCTTTCTCCAATAACAGTATCACCTAGCCCGTTCATGACATCAGCAGTTTGGATTTGTTTGCTAAGGAGGATATTGCTGCTTTCATTAGTATTTGTGTCAGAAGCAGTTTCGTTGACGTTTTCAGAATCAATACTTTGGTTAGCGTATGTATTAATCAGCAATACGATAAACCAAATGGTGGCTATGCAAGTAACAATTTGTTTGAATTTTGTAGAAGATTTTTTATTAAAAAGCCACATAAGGATAATGCCTGCAGGCGGAAAGAAAAACATGCAGAGGTAGATAAACCAGCTTTTTTGATAAAATTTTTTGTTACTTGGACTCGGAGAGTTGCCAATATTAATAGTATTCATATAAAGTGCTCCTTTCAATTTTGAGTTGATAATTTATAGTAGCATAACACATTCTTACAAAAAAATATATAGGCGTAGAGCAGAAAATGGAAGGTTTTGTAAATAAATGCAAATGAGTAGTGTTGTAATAGTAACAACATTAAATATTACAGTGCTTAGTAGATGCAATGGAAATGATACAAGAAAGTATGGAAATCCTAAAGGAGTAAGCGTATAGATAGTAAAAGCAATCATAAATTCTTTACAGAGATAGTGATTGCTTTTACTATGATGTAACTATTCTTAATAGTATCTTGCCTATTTTTCAATGTTTATCTTACATAACCTATCTATATATTCCCAGAACAGCTTTTTATCATCTGGGGAAAATCTGCCATAGTTTATAATAAGCTGCTTTGCCCGACTGTCAGTGATACCAAGATCAGCACAAATCATTCCATATTCGATATCCTCATCAATCTCAGGTTTTTTAGGTTCAATTCCATCACGTAACCAAGCTTCACAATAACCAAATTCGCGACAGATAGATTTAATCATTTGGTCTGTTACATTATTTTTTCCGCTTTCAATACAGGAAATTGCAACCTTGCCAACTCCGAGGCGTTCACCAAATTTTTCCATAGTTAATTCAACTGATTTTCTTATTTCTTTGACACGTTCGTTTACAGTCATTTTTTCACCTCCTGCAAATAAAGAATAGCACTTTAAAATTAAAACGTCAATAAAAAAGTTAGCAGAAATAACAATTAACACTTGACAAAGTTAAAATAACTTACTACTATGTAATTACAACTAACCAAAACAATGAACTAACAGTGAAGCAGAGGGGAGGTGAGAGAGATGAATGATGAATACTGTGAAGTTATTGAAAGAATTGCTATTAAATACGCAAAAGCGTTGGAAGAAAGAATTGATAAATAGAAAACACTGATAGCATTTAGATAAGCGTATCAATTAAATGTATGGAGGAGGTGGGATATTGGGAGCGCTCTCTGAAAAGGAAGTTTTCAAAAATGAAAAGGGAATTGTATTAGAAATGACAATAAAAGCTGACTGCATCACATCAGAAGATATGAGAGAAACAATCAGCTTTATTGCTCAAAGCTCACAAAAATTTTATATGCACATGGCGGAAAAAATCAATAATATGCCTTGAGTAATTCTGGCTTGCCTTCATAACGGTCGTAGGAAACCTTTATGATTTGGTATTCTTCCAATCCATCAACTGTACATAAGGTATTGCCAACAGAAATTTGTGGTTGGTCGCTCATCTTAAATCCGATGTATGTTCCGTCTTCATCACTGTTGGAAAGACCCTTGTAGGTGCCAATCACATTGTTATTGTTCAGGACATTGTATTCCAGGACTTCCATCGCAAAGTCTTTAAAATACATGTCTACCGGAATAGGTAAGTATCCCATTGCTACTCCTCCTTTCTTGTGTACTCGGCTCTGGCGGGAGCCTGTACATACAATATAAGAAAAAGGAATGGTAATGGCAACATGGATTTTAGAGAAAGCGAGCTTTAACTTAACGGAGGAAAGGCTTAAGTAAATGACATTGTAGCATTTAGATAAGCGCATCAATTAAATGTATGTATAAAACGCAAAAGAAAGGGGTGAAAAAATGCAAGATAAAAAGAAAATACTTCAAGCGGCACTTTTTGGGCAATTGTTGGAGATATGAGAAAATATTTCATTTTTTATGACACTGGTGAGAGTTGCAGAAATCGCAGAAAACGGTGTAAAAAATACTGTTTTCGAACAGCCACGCAATCCCCCAATGCAGACATTTCAATTACAGAGGTAGGAGTATAACATGAACGAAAACCCAATTTTAGAGCAGTTGGAGCGTGAAACTAGCAACTCGTATAAATACGGTCAAGGAATTAAGCGGTAGGCACAGAGAGGTTTTGAAACAGATGGAAGAGAATAAACGCGACCTGCTATTTAATGCAGTTCTGGAAACGGTTAAAGAAAATGGAAAAGGAATGGAAATAGGTTTGGTTAAAGCAGTTTTGGCAGAAGTTGAATCAGAGATTGTCAAGTGTACAGGGCGTCAGGAGTTTGTCGCAATATGTGACAAATTAAAAAGAAGAGAACCCTGCGAACGCAATTAGCACTCGCAGGGAACTAATTAAAAGAGATTGGTTCGCTCGCTATCATAAGTTTTATGTAAATCACATGTTATGTCATATAGCTTATGAAGCATTTCACGGTAGTCCATTGTAGAAAGGTCTTCTTTAGCAGCAAGAACCTGAACAGCAAGAGTACCGAGATTGTCACGTACTTCCACTATTGGTGGAACTAAAGCATGTTCGTTGTCCTCTAAGTCACAAAATGAACGTGTATTGGGCATATTTGATCTTCCTTTCTTTTGTACTCGGCTCTGGCGGGAGCCTGTACATACAGTATAAGAAAAAGGAATGGTAATGGCAACATGGATTTTAGAGAAAGCGAGCTTTAACTTAACGGAGGAAAGGCTTAAGTAAATGACATTGTAGCATTTAGATAAGCGCATCAATTAAATGTATGTATAAAACGCAAAAGAAAGGGGTGAAAAGGATGATGACAATGAAAGAAAAGAAACAGGAGGCAGAGAATATCTTTGCAATTTATATGAAGTTGCCGGAAACAGAGAAGATTATGCTGCTTTCATATTCCACAGCTTTGAGAGATAGAGCATTGTTGCATGAAGAGAGTGTTGGGCAGCAACTAAGTCGGGAGCTGGTGGCGAAGTAGGAGGAAAGATGCAGGAACATACAGAAAAAACAGTCAATAAAACCATATTATTTGAAACGAGTGGAGAAACAATTTCTATGCAAATTAAGTTAGAAAATGTTTCTCCAACGACAAAAAAAGAAGCTTTAAGTAATGCAATAGATATTTTATTTAAAGACGTAAAAGAAACTATTCTTTCTAATTACAGAAGTAGGAGCGTAACATGAACGAAAATTTGATTTCAGGAGGAGGTAAGGAGAGAGAAGTGGACAAGATAGAGCCAATGAGCCATAAGGAAGCAGTGAAAATGGCAGCTTTAACAAATAAGATTCTTACTGTTATTGAAGCGGAAACGGATTATACATATCAAGATGTCATGCGAGTATTGGATTCAATTAAAAAGAATTATGAGAAAAAAAGTAGTAACCTCCTAAATAGTGTAAGTATTCAAGAGGTCGCAAAGTTTGGCGGACTATTAACTGACTTGTCTTTTAATGGGTATGTTTGAACAAATCCAACTGGTCTGCGTTGATAAAGTTCGCATTTGTTAGCATATCCGCAGGTTTCATGGTTTCCAAAACCACATTCAACAGAAACTACGGTATCATCATCCCAGTTAAGTATGATGCTTCCAGAATGCCCAACATAAGGACAAAGTCCAGTATCGCCACTAGAGTACTGTTTCCCCATATAAAGTTTCCTTCTTATGTACTCAGCCATGGCAGTGGCCTGTACATACAGTATAAGAAAAAGGGTAGTCAATGGCAACAGAGACTTTAGGGGGCGGAGCTTTAACTTAATGTAGGGAAGGCTAAGTAAATGACATTGAATAATGCTCAGGGTACTTATTGCAGAGTTTTGGGAGCTTATGTTTTTAAGAACTAAATTATTGACGCAGGTGGTAATAATAGAACAGCAGGCAAGACATATTGCAGATGTGAACGATTGACTTCAGGAGGGGGTGAGAACGGTGACAGAGCAGCAGTTAAAACAAGCATCAGACCTATTAAATACAAGGCCACTAAAATCCGACAACATTGCTTTAGGCAGCGTAATTCCACTATCAGATGGCAGAAAGGGCGTAATTGTGAAGGAGGTGGAGTTGTGCAGTTTCCACGAAAGGTTATGAGTATTACAGAACTTGTAACAGAATGCGGACTTCCACGATACACGCTTGAATGTATGGCGCACGCAGAGGGACAGAAATGCGCGTTCAGGCGTCCGGGTGGAAGAAAGATATATTTTGACACCGAAAAACTTGGAAAGCAACTTGAAAAGTATGCGGTGAGGTAGGGCATGGGGTAGGAAGCTTTAAAGATATTTCCCAAGCAATACTCAAAATATATGAAAAAAGAAGAAAGGAAAACAGTAGTACCAAAGATGATAAAAGTGCTTAATATTATTCATTTCGGGCTATTTTTGTGAAGCGCTTTATTTTTTTTACCTTTTTTTAGGGAGAAAATGGCATGTTGCTGTAAAAAAGACAAAACGAGAGGGGGAAATTACAATGCTATGCCGGGATGAGGCAGAGGTTATGGACAAGCTGTGCAGCCTGGGTGAGGAATTTAATGAGCGGTACCGCAGGAAAGAGTATGCACGCGCAATGTTTGCATATCATACAGCTTCTCTTGTTTCGGTTTTTATGGAAATAGAAACAGACACTATCAATTTTTTATTTGGAACAGCAAATACAGAAGAAACAGATGAAAAGGGACTGTTCCACAGGGAAAAGGTGAGGAAAGCGCAGCTAGAATGCATCAGACAGGGCAGGGAGCTGCCTTATGTGGATGCAGATGACATGCTCAGGATACTAAAATGTATAAAAGAACCAGGGTAAAAACATAAGTCTGCCATACCGCTGAAAAGCGCGGAAAATAAGCAGTAACCAGCCTTTTGGAAACAGTATAAAATATATTAAAGTTAGAGAAAACATGCAACTAATGGGGGACTACATATGGCCTTTGGAGTAACAACATATGACTGTGGAGATGTAATAGAGTATGAATATAATTTCATGGGAAAGCAGGGTGCGAAGGGGGAGAAGAGGGCGCCGCATAAAAAAGCGACGCCGGACCAGATCGCAAAACAGAATACCGCCAATAAAGTTAAGAGGGTAAGACGCATCATACTGCTGAACTTCCATCCATGGGATATGTGGCTGACATTAAAGTATCCAAGAGGCACGAGAAAGACAAGCAAAGAAGTATTGGATGATGTAAAGGAATGGACGGACAAGCTCCGGCCAAAGTATCGAAAAGTGGGAGAAGAATTAAAATGGATTCGTCGCATTGAAATTGGCAGGTACGGCGGGATACATGTACATATCCTGGTTAACCGTCCCCGAAATATAAAAGATCCAGATCTTGTTTTCAAAAAATTATGGGGAAGGGCAGGAATTAACTTTCAGAGCCTGCGAGAAGAAGGAGGATATGAACAGCTTGCATCATATCTGTGCAAAAAAGGTGATAATGAAGTGGAAGGACAGTTGAGCTTCCTGCCGGAAGAAGACAGGAAAAGATGTTTAAGCTATTCCACCAGCAAAAACCTGGTACGGCCTGAAGATGTGAGGACCAGAGAAAAATACAGCCACTGGACCATGAGGCGCATCATTGAGAACGGGCCGGAACCAAGGGAAGGGTACTATATTGATAAGAACAGCATCCGAACAGGCATCAATCCTTTTACAGGAATGAGCTACTATAACTATACAGAAATTAAGATAAAAAACAGGTGGAATGATACAGGCGCAGAAAAATGTGGATAAGTGGATAAGTACCTTTGTATATGAGAAACACTTATGCGGAGCGTTTTTGAAAGAGGGTGAAATTATATTAAAGATTAATATTTACATAGAGACAGATAATGGCAGCAGAAAAAAGATGTATAGAGGTTATGGTGCACTGGTGGAATTTTATAGAAAAAATGGACAGCCTGAAACAAGGGAAACATATGGATGCTGTTATGGTACATGGAATCTTGCCTATATAACAGCACTCAAAGATGGACTTGGATTGCTGACAAAGCCTTGTACCGTTACCATATCCGCATCCAACAAATATGTGTGTGAGAGCTTATGTAATGGCAGGGTAAAGGAATGGCAGAAAAACGGATGGTATACCATAAAGGGGCAGCCAATAGCTAATACAGATGAGTGGCGGGAACTGCTTAAGGTAGCAGCAGGGCATGAGTTTGAATTTATGTATCATAGTAAAAGCTCGTACAGTAGTTATATGCAGAATAAAATAAAAAGTGCCAAGAACCAGAATGGGAACTGGCAGCAAACACAGATTATAGGATGATGAAAAAATAGTTGTGAAAGGCAGTAGGAATGAATTTGAAATATATGAAACGAAGTGAGGACACAGAACAAATCTGTCTAATGGATTGGGCGTCATCAGCCGTATGCCGATTCCCGGAATTAAGGTGGCTGTACCATATACCAAATGGCGGGACACGGAATATGCAGGAGGCAGTAAAGCTCAAACGTATGGGGGTAAAATCAGGAGTGTCAGATATCCACTTGCCATTTCCCCACGGCAAATATCATGGATTGTACATTGAAATGAAATATGGAAGGAATACAGCAACCCAGGAGCAGGTAGAATTTATGTGCGATATGAAAGAAGCGGGGCATTTTGTAGCAGTGTGTCATGATGCACAGTCTGCAATAAGTTTAATTGAACAGTATATAAATCTGTCATCACGCGGGCGTATAGCTGTATGCGAACTTGAAAATAAAAACGTTTATTGGGATGATGATGGTATCTGCCATATAAAATCTGTGTAGTTTTCTAAATTGGGCAGGCCAGAAAGAAAGGTGGGATTGACATGTTTGAGATTTTTGGGAATATGGATTCGTCTGAAGAGATTAACAATGCGGCCGAAGGAATGAAGAATGAGGGGGACACAGAGAACCTGCGTAAGCTTGCCGAAGAAAACGGCATAGATGAAGCATTTGTGGAACTGTATCTCAATGGTGATATGGAAAAGCTTTGCGACGTCGCAATAGCTGCAATGGGAAAAATTGATATAGAAGCAGCAGAACTGAAGCCCGTCGAAATCATGAATGACTGGACGGAATACATCAAAACATTGTGCAGCGACAATGAAGAATTTGCTTGTGCAGTCAGAAACAGGAAAAAAAGCCTGGTAGGGTGTATCGGGAGTATTTTGGCCTGGTCATTTAAGGCTAAATATGATGTAAACAAGGATATTGTCAAAGCAGCCGGAATAAAGACGGCATCAGTCTCAATGGGCATTCCAGGCATGGGGACTGCGAAAAAGCTGATAAGAGAATATTATCTTGGGAAAGGAGGCGCCAGCAGGTGAGAAAAGCAGCGTTACTGGATAAAAAGCCGCTGACAGCCACGCATAAAATGCTGGAGACGGCAGAAAAAGACATTGGAAAAAGGAAACAGGCAGTCAGGTATTATGGCGCTACGCAGGACTATATGGAATATGAGACTAGGTTTTACTTCAGGGCATGTTTATCTGAGAACCGGAAAGTCTTAGAGGTTGACCTGTTTACAAGAGCGGACCTGTTCCAGGAAAAGAAGACGCCGAAGTTCCGGATTTTCCTGGACAGAGAAGGGAAGGATTTTATCAGCTGGAACATAGCGGAAGAGAAATGGAGCAAGGCGAAAATTGATATGTTGGGAGCGGATTATGACAGATACTGTTATGCATGGCGGGGGCGCAACTATGCATCACAAAACACGATAAACCTTGTAAACAGGTATCTAAAAACAGGCAGCCAGCAGGATGTAGAGGCGGCGGTGCTTGATTTTCAGGCAAAGGTAAGAGGGCATGAGCTTGCCAAAAAGCACAGGCTGATAACGGATATCATAGACGGGTATATGGCAGCGGTACCAGACAGCCTCCCATCAGACTGGGAAAAATTTATCAATGACCGGGCACTGCTCCACAACGTCTTTTTTCAAAAAGAAGCACATCTGGGATACTGTACCCACTGCCAGGCACTTGTGCCAGTCCCTGGACAGGCCCTGCATAACATGAAAGGCAGGTGCAGCCACTGCGGGTGCAGCGTTATCTATAAGAGCTGGAAAAAGCAGAAAAGTACAAGTTATGACACAACCGTATCACTACTGCAAAAGTGTACAGATGGAGAAAATTATGTTTACAGGCAGTTTAAAATCCGTATGCGCACACGGCGGGAAGCTGACTATATCCCAGAAGTAAATATCTGGGAGGAATATAGGATGATATTTCGATTTGGGCAGGGATACAGCCCTATAAATACCGTGGGAGAATATGAGTGGGGACAGTTTAAAAATACAGGAGTTATAAGATGGTGTGAGGCACAGACAGCTTTTAGCAAATATTACTCTGCATATAACATTGGATACAAAAAAACCGTGCTTTATACAGCAAACTTAAAGAAACTTTTAAAGGATACCAAGCTGCGATATGTACCAGCAGCAGATATTATCAAAAGTATGGGTAATAAAAAAATCAACGTCATAGCAGTGTTTGGAGACATGGGGATTCGGTTCCCGTATGAAGCCTTTTGGAAAATGGGAGTAAAACAATTTGTTAAAGAACGGGTGGAAAGGGACGGAACTCAGGGAAAAACATTCATAGAGCACTACAAAGAGAATCCAAGACCATGGGAGTACTTAAAGATTGCAAAAGAGGACATGAAACAGGCAGTGCGGCTGGACGCTTCGGATGTACAGATGCGCATAATCCAGAAGGCAGCAGAATTAAGGGTGAAGCTTACAGATGAACAGATACTGTGGTGGGATAAGTACATGGGCACACATATACTGATGAACTATTTTGCAGCCCAAACGCCACACCGCATTATCCGATATCTGAGAGAAAAAATCAATGTTGAATGCCGTGAAGATGGCGAAAACATGTTGCTGCATCTTTGGACAGATTACCTTGACACAGCGGGACAACTTCACTGGAACCTGCAGGACAGGTCTGTATTTTTCCCGCAGAATATCCAGAGGGCGCATGATGAGGCAGCAAATATATTTATGATACAGAAAGAACAGACAGAAGCAGAAAAGTTTCTGCACAGCGACAGGATAATGAACAGAAATGCTAAGGAAATTAAGAAAGCCTTTTGTTATAGAGATGATAAATTTGTAATAAGAGTTCCAGGACGCTATCTTGATTTCCAGAAAGAAGGCCATGCGCAGCACAACTGTGTTGCAACGTATTATGACAGGGCGGTAAATGGGAAATGCATTATATTGTTTATACGAAAAAGGGAAGCGCCGAATGTATCCTTCTGTACAGTAGAAATACGAAATAATGCAGGAAAGTTTGCCATCACGCAGAACAGGGCCGCTTATAACAAACCAGCGCCCAAAGAAGCCATTGAATTTATGGAAAAAGCGCTGGAAGAAGCGCAGAAGATAGCAGACAGAATGACAGAAGAGAAAAGAAAAGCATTCCGCAGAAAAATAGCGGGATAAGTACCGTTAGAAAATGACAGGGGTACAGATGCCACAGAGACATCGGAAAATTTATCAGTCAGGCAGTAAAGCCACAAAGACGCATGAGGACGCGGAACGATAATCAGGAGGAAATATGGGACAGATGACATTAAGCCAGGACGGCTACATAGAAATAAAAAACAGCATAAAGGACAAGCTCAATGAGACAGTCAGTAATTTTATCATAATCGGATACAGGCTCAAACAGGTAAGGGACAGTTATTCCTACCGTTATGACGGCTATACAAGCATTGAGGAGTTTGCAAAAAAGGAATACAACCTGAGTGCATCCACATCTAACAGGTTTATGGGAATCAACACGGAATTTTCCGTTGGAGGAAACAGCCTGGAAATAAAGCCCGAATACCAGGGCTTTGGATACAGCAAATTACAGGAAATGCTTACAGTCCAGCCAGAGGACAGGGAGCTCGTGGCAGAAAACACAACCGTCCAGCAGATAAGGGAACTGAAAAAGGCGGAAACAGCCGGAAAACTGGAAGCCGAACAGGAAAGAGAACAACCATTGATACAGATGGCTAATAATGAAAATAGGCAGCAGGTGCAGGAAAAGGTTTCTATGGTATCCAATCCAGATATGGATTCATTTGAAGAGATAATGATTGCTTTTTGGATGGAAGAGGAGAACAGGGAACTTTACAAAAGAATAGCAGCAGGAATACTCACGCCTGAGATAATTGCAGAAGAAATAAGTCCTTCTGGCAGCAGGACTTATAGAAAAGGAGTGAATATTGTATTTTTTTATGATTTTGAGAAAGGATTGAAGCTGCGCAGTTACAAAGGAGGGAAAACAGTGATAATCCATTATACATATCAAGAGCTGCTGGAAAGGATTGTAAAACTAAATATTTTACCCAATAAGAATGAAAAAGAGGAATGGAAGGAGTCAGAGAACCTAAACGCAACGCCACAGCCTGAAGAGGAAGAACAGGATACGCCGTATGTCCCAATGCCAGGACAGCTTAGTTTTCAGGAGGCAGAACCAAAAACTGACACGGAAAATGTTATAGAAGGGAAGTATAGGGAACTGGATGCACAAATAACACAGGAATGCACAGAAGATGAAAAAGAATCCAGCAGATCCCACCAATTTACCGATATTGAGATAGAACATGCAGTCAGTTACTTTGAAACGGAATATTCCAGAATGGCGGCAGCAGGACTGAATACTGCAAAGCAGCGGAACTACAAAATAGCCGCTGAATGTATCAGGGAATGCTGCAAAAACACTGCAGGATAACAGACAGTGTATGAAGGGAGAAGGTGTAATACTTTTGAAAGAGATCATAAAAAAGTTTATGGCAGACCAGAAAAAGCATTTCTTCCGGCTGAAACAGAAAGAGCAGGAGGAAAACCTGTCTGAGACTGCAAGACAGATTTTTAAACAAAAACCCTATTATATGAGATATATGAAACAGGACCGCTGTGGGAACAGCCTGGGTGGAAGGGAGTGAAAGTATGACATATGAGCAGCTGGAAGTAAATACAGAAATCAGACTGAAAGAAAAACAGGATGGAGAAGGCAGGCAGAAAAGAAAGGTGAAATGCACAGTTGTAGCAAAATACCCGCATATGTGCATAGTGGAGGATAGAAAAGGAAGGCGGCGCGGTGTTGCAGTTGGGGAACTCATTGTAAACAAGGTAATTACGCAGAATACATACCTGGAAGCCTTAAGAGGTGAGCGCAGAACCTGCAACAAAAAGAAAGGCTGGCACAAGAAAGGGACAAAGCAGGAAGCGGATTGCGCGCTGTAGGATATGTGGGGTACTGGCATGGAAAGAAAAGAGCAGACATTTCTTCATGATTTGGAATTTGCTCCAAACAAAAATGAGCGTAATAAAGTCGCTACACGGTTCCAGCAGAGCAGACGTACAAGGCGAAAGGCAAAGGACAGGGCAAAACTGTATGAACATGTATATAACTTTTATACCGACAAGCAGAACCAGAACCTTTTGAAAGCATTACGCAGATTGCAGAATGAGCAGATTTCTGAAGAAAAGTATTTGTTTGGGAATAGGGAGTTTAAAAACAGGGTGGATTAAGATTGTGGAGGGAAATATGGATAAACTTATAATTTGCGAAACAGATAGAGGAAGATATGCAGTAAGGCCTATAAGTTGGGCGGGTATATGGAACGAGAAAGGACAGATACAGGAATCCCTTAATCATTTGGCATTATTCATAGAAAGAGAAGATGCTGAAAATTTTGCGGAATGGAAAGAGGCAGAAGAACAAGGGAAACTTCTGAAACTGCCTTGTGCGGTGGGGGATACGGTGTATGTAAAAATGCAATTCGAAGGATATGCCGAAGCAGAAGTTAGGGATTTCACATATTTTCTTACATGCGGATTCTGCATTGTCGTGACATCAGATAAATTCGATAAACAAAATTTACCATTTTCTGAATTTGGAAAGACTATTTTCCTTACAAGAAAAGAAGCCGAATTGAAAGAATTATGAAAGATAGAGGAATTATATGAATACAGGATTATTTGATAAAAATGGAACACCTATAAATGTTGGTAATAAAACAAGACTTGTTTTAGACAATGGAGAAGTAAGAGAATTTGATGTCTGTTTTAAAACAGTAAATCGAACAACTTTGAAAACACTGCCAGGATTTGATCCAGAAACAACGGAAGTATCTATAACAGGGATTTTCTTCTGCTGGGAAGGGAACGATCTGCTTCCTTGCGTAGATGAGAATGGTATTTCTGATGTATCAAAAATGGAAGTAGTAAAGTGTCAAACTGCTGAATAGCTGTAGTCGGGTGGAAGTGTTGAAGTGGTTTGTTGAGAAGTGGAATGAGGTGAAAGCATGAAATATAAGTGCATAAAAGAAATGTGTCTACCTAAATGCGATGGTGACGGTTTTGAAATACCGAATGAATATGGATTTGTGCCTGTTGGAAGCATTTGGGAAAGAGATGATAGAGGAAGTATTATCAGCGGTGATGTACATTTGGATTCTATAAATAATACTGATTTGGGATGGATAGAAATTTCATTTGAGGACTTGGAAGAAAATTTTGTGCTGATTGAATGAAATCGGTGATTGAATGGGTGGTGGAACATGAATAAAAGAATTGAAGGAACGTCTGAACTGATGCAGCAGATGACAGAAAAATTGGGCAGATACGAGGAGGATTACAGCCATAAAGTAAGGATTGGCGGTTTGGGATGCATGACAGAACTTCCATGTCCGCATCAGAAAGATATAAACGGAGTTTGCTGCTGTATGCAGGAAGAGGGAAGCTGCGAATACCAAATGTTGTCAGGAAAATAAGTTTAAGAAGGGAAAAAGATATGTCACGATTAAAAAGAACAAAGAATTGGAAGAAAAAAATTATAAATAATACTGGAAAGAAACTTGTGAATGGAATAGGGTGCGTTATAGCAAAATGGATATTACATAATTGTGATGATGGATTAGTTATTACCAGAAAAGGCGGAGCAAAGCAGATTATAAAGGTTTTTGCAGAACCAGCATATAAAAATATCATTAAACCAGCAATATTTAAATCGACAGAGCAGATAAAGGTTGGGGATGTAGTTACAGATGATGGATATTGTGGGGAAGTTGTAGTAACAAGTATTAATGGGGAGTATTTTCGGGGTTATTACAGGGCAGATGGTGTTCCAGTGGCAGGCTTGAAATTAAAGAATTTTGAGAAAATTGTCAACCATGTTGATTTGAAAATAGGGCCTATACGCAGACGTATATGAGAGGCTAAAACATGGCGGAGATTATACTGCATCCATGCCACCCGGATTACTGCAATGAATGTATTTATCATGGCAGCAGTTTTGGAGACTGTAAAAGTGAGGATTATAGCAAACACAGTTATGAAGTGAATTGTGTGTGGCGTTATTGTCCATACAAGCGCAGGAAGGAAGTGGAAAATAAAGAAATATGAGCAGATTAACAGAAAAAGATAGTAATGGTAGCTGGGCACTCAAAGGTATTCCATGGAAGTCTTTGAGTGAAGGTCAGATAATTACAAAAGATATTTCGACGCGGATATACGGGGCGCTGTGCAAATTAAAGGATTATGAAGATACAGGATTAAGTCCTGAAGATGTGAGAATGTCAGAGTATGCCCTGGAAGATGCAGCAGAAGAGCTTGAAGAATTTTGGGGAATGGAAACAAACCTTGTTGGGGAAATCAAAGATTTGCTTAAGAAGATGGAGGTCAACCATGAATCAGAAAAAAATTAAAATTATATACAGAGATGGAACAGAAGAAAAATATTATGTGGATAATTATGATGTTCGTGATGGTTGTTTGAGGCTTTATACAAGATTTGGAGTGGACAGCGGTACTAGGCACATTCCATTAGATTTAATCAGAGAGTATATAACATATTAAGTTATAAAATAAAGGTTTAAAAATAGAAAAGTGGAAAACGAAAATTTTGTAAGGGGAGTAGAAAGATGATAGATAAGATTTACTTAAAAAAATATTTGCGTAAACGCGAAGAACTGGAAACAACAATAATAAGGTATAATGCATTACTTAATAAAGATAATATTTCGTCCCCAATAGGCAAAACAGGTTTATCCACGAATGGTTCATCAGGTTCCAGCAGCGCAATTGAAAATGCTGTATGCAAAAAAATTATTGCAGAGGAAAGGATTCATAAGCTTGAAAAGGATTTAACAGAGCAAAGTGCAATAATAAATCCGATATTTGAGAAATTGGAAAATCCATATGAAAAGCTGGTTATGCAGATGCGTTATGAAGATGGTTTTGAATGGGATGAAATAAGAGGGAAAATATTTGGAAACAGAAGAGATTATAGCCAAAATATTGAAAAATATAATAATAAGGTATTCAGAATACATGGTTCGGCATTAAAACATATGAAAGAACTACAGGCGGAGAAATAGTTGAAATTTTGGAGGTAGTAAATGGAAGGAAAATACTATTGGGAGATAGAAAAGGATGAGAAAGATAAAATCAATGAGGAGAAACAGTATATTTTCAATAAGGCAGAAACAATATATGCTCTTGTTGACAGAAGGAGACAGATTAGAAAGCAAATTAAAAATCTAGATGTTATGATGAGGGATATGAGTGGGGAAGTTACAATAAATGGTAAAAATTATGAAGGTCGTAACTTAAATACAGTATTAATAGATGAAAGTTTATCTAAACTGATAACAGAAATAATGCATATAATATTAAATGCAGAGCTTCAGTTTGTTGAAAATGAAATTGAAAGATGCTTGATTGGAAATATTTCTTGAACCGAGAAGCTCAAAGAGGCAACATAAAAAGAGAGAAATTTGTTATTTTTTTACTGATAAAAGCAAATAGATGTTGACATATCGTGCACGATATGATAATATATATTTGTAAGGAGGTGAAATACAGATGGGCAAGAAAAAACAAAAGAAGAAAAAGAACTTGCTCAAGCTTATAACAGAACTGCTAATAGGCGCGGGAACGTTTCTAACAGGACTGGCAAGCTTGATACAAGTTCTTAAACAGTAAAGGCAAGGGGCGAAAGCCCTGAACCTTTCAATAAAGTATAGCACATCTGTGGAAATATGAAAATAAGATTTAGAGAAATGTTTTTAATGGCAGCGTGGGGTATCTTCATTGCATCAAAAGGGGATGTTACGTCTAGCATTATTATGGTGGCAGCAGGACTATATGAATTGATATATGTTGTTCCTAAATTGAGGGGGTGTATAAAAGATGCCAGTAGGAAATCCTAAAGCACAGTCGATTGCGACAAGAAAATATGAACAGAAAACAGGATGGATTAGTAAATCATATAAGTTGAAAAAAGAAATTGTAGAGGAATTTGCAAAAGCATGTGAATCTAATGGAGAGAAGCAGGCAGCAGTGCTTACCAGAATGATGAACGACTATATCTCTGCAACAAAAAAATAAAATCACTCTTGATTTCATAAAAAAATAGCAGTAAAACGCAGTAAATGACATTGAAATACAGTAGAGAAGTATGATAATGTTATAATGTGATTTACAAACGAAGCAAGTGAGGCTGCCTCAAATCTATGAGGTAGCCTTTTTTGTGCACACGGGTAGCAGGGTAAGATAAACCTTCTCTACTAGATTATGAGGAATGGAGTGTATTGTATGTGAGCAGGAATAATATTTCTATAAGTATAGAGAACAACGAAGAAATAATGGAGGCTTTAGGCGCAACGGAAGCACAAATGAAAAAGGCTGTAAAAAGAACAGTATCGGATTTAAAACAGCGGGTTCCAGGGTGGATTAGTGAAAAGGTAATGGAGGAGTACAACATAAAGAAAAAAGACATCATGGAAACACTAAAATCAAAAAATCGCGAAACCATAGTTGAGACATCAGGGGTTAGGATTGATGGTCTTAATCTGGTATATGAGGGGAGACTGCTTACTCCAATTCACTTTGATATGAAACCTGGAAGACCATATAGGCATAATAAAAAATATACTGTATCCGTTGAAATAATAAAAGGTAACCGGGTCACATTGGGAACAAATCGTGTTTTCTTGAAAAGCATAGGAATAAATGAAAAAACCAATAAAGAAAAATTTTTGCCGTTTCAAAGACGAGAAAAGGCAAAATATCCGGTTGATGTTATTAAGACGGTATCAGTACCACAAATGATTACAAATAGTAAGGTAAAAGATGAAATTCAGAAGAAAGTTAATAAAGAAGCTATGAAAAGATTACAACATAATATACTTAATGCTATACAGAATGAATAGGAATTGAAAAGGTACTGTGAAGCCAAAATTTTGCTCTGCGGCGCTTGTGAGCCCAAAATCTGTCTAGCTACCAGCAAAAAAATGAATGCCATTTCGTTACGCATAGGGAGGTGGAGCAAGTGGCAGAACTCGGATTTGAAGACAATTTTGTAGATATAAAGTTCATAAAACGTGTGCTTGGATTTGATTCCGTGAGGCGCATTCAACAGCTGACACAGGATGGTGTATTAAATACCTGTGAGGTCAAAGAGGGAAGCAGGAAAGTAAAACGATATGATTTGTTTCCAACAATATTAACGTATATCGGGTATTTAAAAACAAAGTCTGCTGGAAAATACAGCAACGAAAAAGAACAAAAGACGATTGAAAAGATGCAGGCAGAGATTGATTATAAGAATGCAAAAGCAAGAATGGCGGAAATAGAGCTTGAAGAACTGGCAGGCCATATGCATGCTGCTGAAGATGTTGAAAAAATGACTGCTGACTTATGCTTGGCTGTCCGTTCCATGCTTCTGGCGTTGCCCGGACAGCTTGCGGTTGATGTGGCAGCAGTCAGTACAGCACCAGAAACGCAGGTTATTATCAAAGATGCGGTGTGCCACATTTTAGACGAGTTATCCAGATATGAATACGATCCAAAAGAATACAGACGGAGGGTTCTGGAAAGAAAAGAGTGGCAGGATGCCGATGAAGAACCTGGCGAGTGATTCGGAAATCACAAAACTAAATAAGGCAGTAAAAAAAGCTGCTGCCTACTTTAAACCGCCAGAGCAGATGACCGTGACAGAGTGGGCTGACAAGTACAGATGGCTGTCAGCGGAAAACAGCGCCGAACCAGGAAGATGGAAAACAAACAGAACGCCATATCTAAAAGAAATTATGGATGCATTTACCGATCCCAAAATACACCGTATAGCAGTTGCGGCATCATCACAAGTCGGAAAAACAGAAATGGAACTGAATATGATGGGGTATGCCATAGATATGGACCCAGGACCGATGATGTTTGTAGTACCAAATACAAAGCCTATAGCAGAAGACTTTTCTAAAAGAAGAATAGCTCCTATGATAAGAGATACCAAATCACTCAGGGATAAGGTTGCAGATGTAAAGAGCAGGGAGTCCAATAACACCATTTTTAATAAATCTTACCCAGGTGGTATGCTTACCATTACAGGAGCGAATTCGCCGTCAAACCTTGCATCAATTCCCTGCAGGTATGTGTTTGGGGATGAAAGAGACCGCTGGCCAAAAAGCGCAGGGACAGAAGGCGATCCATGGAGGTTAGTAGAAGCGCGTACAAATACCTTTTATAATTATAAAATGATTGAAGTATCAACACCAACTATAAAAGGCGCATCAAATATTGAGGATGCCTTTAATACAGGAACACAGGAGTATTGGAGTGTACAATGTCCGCACTGTCTGGAATACTTTTTTATATCGTTCAACAATATTCGTTTTGAAACAAAAGTGAAAAAAGTAAACGGCAAAAAACAGTTTAAAGTATCTGATATCAATTGCGCCTGTACACATTGTGGATGTGCGTCAACAGAGCAGACAATCAGGAAACAGCCGAAAAAATGGATTGCGAACAATCCCGATGCGTATGAGAAGGGAGTGCGTTCGTTTTGGATTAATGCTTTTGTAAGTCCATGGATGACCTGGGAAAAGATTATTTTAAAATTTCTGGATGCAGGTTCCGATCCGGAAAAACTGAGGACAGTTTATAATACATTATTTGGACAGCTTTGGGAAGACCGGAGCTGCGAGACAGATGAGGAACAGCTTCTGGCAAGAAGGGAACTGTATCATGCAGACCTGCCGGAAGGTGTTCTTTGTCTTACATGTGGGGTTGATACGCAGGGAAACCGTCTGGAATATGAAGTGGTGGGATATGGATTTCATGAGGAGAACTGGGGAATTGAAAAAGGAATTATCATGGGAGACCCGGCCGAAAATGACACATGGGAGCGGTTAGACGCAGTTATAGACCATTCTTATTCATTTGAGGATGGAAAAAAGTTAAAGATTTCTGTGACATTTGTTGACAGTGGAGGGAATCGTACGCAGGATGTATATGAACAGTGCAATAAGCGTCTGCATAAAAGAGTATTTGCCATCAAAGGAAAAAGCGCTGATGGAATACCTTATGTATCAATTCCGAAGAAAGTTAATATCCTGAAAGGAAAAGAAAAAAAGGTAGTGGTAGGCACCGCATGGCTTTATACGCTGGGAGTTGACTCCGGGAAAGACCATATTATGTCAGGTCTGGATGTAAAGGAGCCTGGGAGCAGGTTTTCACATTTTCCATTAAATGATAATCTTGGATATGATGAAACCTATTTTGCCGGATTGCTGTCAGAGAAAATGACATACGTGAATGGCAAGTGGAAATGGGAGAAGATACCCGGACATGAACGCAATGAGGCGCTGGATTGCAGGAACTATGCCAATGCAGCATTTAAATCATTGCGGCCGAATCTTGACCGCATTTACAGGACGTTGAAAGAGCTTGTACCGGAAGAGAAACCAAAACCGAAGAAAAAATATAGAAAACAACAACAAAGGCAGTTATTTGACGATGACTGGTAGGTGATTTATGAAAAGGCTGACAAGAGCACAGATAATGAGACGGCTTGAGAAAACCAATGAGCGCCTGGAAGCTTATTATGCAAAGGAAAAAGAACTGATGTCGGCAGACGGGATACAGAGTTATACGATAGGCAGCAGGACAATATCAAGATACCAGCTTAGCAGCAATATTAAAGAACAGATTGGAAAGCTTGAGGATGAACGTGATGAACTTGAAAATCTGTTAAATGGTATTCATCCAAGAAAAGCGGTGGCAGCAGTGCCGCGTGACTGGTAGGAGGGGAATATGACACAAAATAATTTGCACCTGTCTGGTGCAAAGGGATATGGACAGGCTGGTGCAAGCCATACCAGAAGAGTGTTTAAAGGATTTAATCCAGCATCAGGAAGTCCGCACGAGGATATAGATGACAATAATTATACTTTGCGGCAGCGTGGGCGTATGCTTACCATGTCATCGCCAATCGCAACATCCGCTGTGAAGACGAACAGAACAAACACTATCGGCCTGGGATTGAAATTGAATCCAAGACCGGACAGGGCTGTTCTTGGGCTTACGTCGGAGCAGGCAAAGGAATGGGAACGGGGAGTTAAGGCGGAATTCCGTATGTGGGCAGAGCATAAGCAGCGTTGTGATATTACAGGCATTAATGATTTTTATATGATGCAGCAGTTATGCTTTTATTCCTGGCTGGCAAGCGGAGATGTGTTTGTCGTGCGCAAGGAGGGAGAAACGCTAAACTGTCCCTATACTTTAAAGCTTCATGTGATAGAGGCAGACAGATGCAGCACACCATCAGACGGGCTTGCATATGCAATAGGAATAACGGAAGGAAAAAACACTGATAATGGAAACTGTATATATGATGGTGTGGAAGTGAACAAGGATGGCGGGGTAGTTGCATACTGGTTTCGCAATACATATCCATACCAGATTACGTATGAAAAGACAGACTGGGTGAGGATTGAAGCCTACGGTGAAAAAACAGGACTTCCCAATGTGATGCATATTATGAACACAGAACGGCCCGAACAATACAGAGGGGTAACATATCTGGCGCCAATCATTGAACCATTATTGCAGCTGAAAAGGTATACAGAAGCTGAAATAATGGCAGCAGTGATTCAGTCGTTCTTTTCTGTTTTTATTAAAACGGATGCGCCTGCAGGTGTAGGCGGAATGCCATATAATGAAGTTGGTAATGGACAGGAAGACGATGATCAGGTCAGTTATGACCCAAATGAATATGAGATGGGTTCTGGCAACATCAATGTCATGAATCCTGGGGAGAGCATTGAGATGGCTGAACCAAAGAGACCCAATAATGGCTTTGAAAATTTCTTTAAGGCCATGTGCAAACAAATTGGTGCAGCGCTTGAGATTCCAGCAGAACTGCTCATAAAAGAATTTACAGCAAGCTATTCTGCATCCAGAGCAGCATTGCTGGAAGCATGGAAAGCTTTTAAAATGTACCGGAGCTGGTTTACATCTTCATTTTGCAAGCCAGTGTATGAGATATGGTTATCAGAAGCAATTGCAAGGGGACGGGTAAATGCTCCTGGTTTTTTCAGCGATCCACTGATAAGGGAAGCATGGATTGGCAGCGAGTGGATAGGTCCGTCACAGGGACAGCTCGATCCAGTTAAGGAAGTAAACGCAGAGATTCTTTCTATACAAAACGGACTGACCACCCATGAGGCGGCAGCAGCTAAAATCAATGGTTCTGACTGGGATACCAATATTGATCAGTTAGAAATGGAATTTAGGAAAATAGATGAGTTGGAGGATAGATTGTCACAAATGGCTATGATGGAAGAGGAGGACGATTCGGACAGTGAAAAGGAATTATAGAAATGGCCCAATAACAATACCATTAAAAGTTCCACAGGATATGAAGCCTTACAATATCATTGACAATAATGATGAAGCAGAAGTTAACATGTATGGCGAAATAGTATCAGAAATACCTACTGACTGGTGGGGTGATAAGATAGAGGGGATGTATATTGTCCTTGCTGATTTCCTAAATGATATGGAACAGCTAAAAAGTAAATCGAAAGTTACATTCCATATCAATTCTCCAGGCGGAGAAGTTTTTGCTGGGATATCAATATACAACCGGATGAGGGAATTTAAAGGGATTGTCAGTACTGTAGTTGACGGTCTGGCAGCAAGCGCCGCATCAATTATTGCGCAGGGCGGCACGAAAGGACACAGGAAGGTGTGCAATGGATCATTGACAATGATACATGGTGCATCTTCTTTTATGTTTGGATATTATAATGCTAATGAACTGAAGGACAGCATAGCGCAGCTGAACGCCATCGACAAGTCTGTTGCTGAAATATATGCAGCGTGTACAGGGTTAGATACGGAAAAGGTGAAAGGCATGCTGGCAAAAACTACCTGGATGTCAGCGCAGGATGCTGTCAGCAATGGATTTGCTGACGCGGTTGCAGAGACAGGGCAGACTGTAACAATGAGCATCAATAAAGACAGAAGCATTATGATTGTCAATGGAATACCAATGTCAGTAAAGGGATTGATGAACATACCTAACGACATACAGGTATGCGAAGAGGTAACTGCCGGAATGAAGCCGGATGTTATAGAAGATATACAGACAGGAGGGAAAGAACATATGACCTTGGAGGAATTGATGAAACAGGAGCCAGAACTTGTCGAACAGATTAGAAATTCTGCAATGCAGTCAGCACAAACAGATACACAGCAGGCAGTCAATACAGCAGTAGATGACGAGCTAAAACGCTTGAAGTCTATTGATGAGATTGCGGGGAAAATCGCAGATAAGTCACTGGTGGAAAAGGCGAAGTATGGCGAAGTGAAGATGTCAGCGGCAGACCTTGCTTTGGAGGCGCTTAAAGCCCAGAAGGATGATGGAAAGGCATTTCTGGATAATATGAAGGAGGATATCCAGAACTCTGGTGCAGAAAAAATAACACCAGTACCAAACAGCAATCTGTCAGCAGAAGAGCAGGCTAAAAAGGATATTATGGATGGTGCTGCTTTGATAGCTGGCATTGTTTCAGAGAAAAAATAGAGGAGGGATATATCATGACTGGAAGAGAAGTGATTGGAAGCTGTGTGCCGGAAACGCTTATAGCTGACGCAGATTTTCCTATGAGTGTAGTTACGGTGACAATATCTGCTACGCCGGACGGTGCGAAAACCCTTAGAAAGGGTTCCATATTGGCAGCAAATGACAACACAGGAAAATGCAGTCTTTTAAATGGTGCCGAAGGAGAAACAGCAGCGTATATTTTGGCGGATCCTGTAATAACATCACCGACAGAAGAGGTGGTTGGAACAGCATATGAGACAGGCAAGTTTATTACACAAAGCCTTATTGCAGGGGACGGCTATCAATTATCTGCTAAAGACTGTAAGGATTTGCGGGATGCAGGGATATTGATGGAAGGCGCACTGATGTAAAGGAGGAAAATAGAATATGGCAATTGATCTTTACCAAACACAAACCATGATAGCGGCAATGCAGCTCATGCCTGCCCGCCCGACTTTTTTGCGTGACAGGTATTTTAAGACCTCCAGTGAGGATATGTTTGTCACAGAGGATGTACTGGTTGAGTATAAGGATGAAAAATCAAGAAAGATGGCACCGTTTGTAATACCCAAAAAGGGAGGGATTGTAGTTCCAAGGGATGGCTACAGAACAGAGAGGCTTACACCACCATACATAGCGCCTGAGCGGACTCTCACAGTAGATGATCTGAAAAAGAAGCAATTTGGAGAGACATTGTTTTCACAGCAGACACCTGCAGCAAGAGAAGGGCAGATTCTGAAAAATGACCTCACCGAACTGAACGAAATGATTGATACGAGTGAGGAATGTATGTCAGCACAAACACTTTTTGAGAATGGATATTCTTTTCGGCAGTATGCTGATAAATATGGATCGGGTGAATATGAGGAATATGAGATTCATTTCTATGATGGTGAACAGAATACAGCAGTATATACACCAGCAGCACCATGGAGCAGGACAAGTGATGTTATTATCAGCGATTTATATATCATAGCAAAGATGTTAAAGAATCGTGGTCTTAGGGCGTCAGAGGTGATTTTTGGTGATGAGGTTGGAAATGTAATTATCAACAATGATTATATCCAGAATCTGCTTGACAACAGGAGACTGAATCTTGCGGATATAAACCCTCAGCAGCTGCCTGACGGGGCTACTTCTTATGGAAAAATAAACTGTATGGGAATTACTTTGGAGCTGATCTGCTACTCCGAGGAATATGTGGATATTGAGGATGGAAAATCAAAACCGTTTGTTCCAACCGGGAAAATAGCTGTAACGGCACCTGAAATGGGGAGATGCATGTATGGAGCAATTACCCAGATGGAGGAGTCAGATAAACAATTCCATACATATGCAAATAAACGGGTACCGCATGTTACATATAATACGCACGACAGTATACGGACTCTTGCACAGCAGGCAAGACCGTTAATGGTACCAAAAATCAAAGATTCTGCAATCAGTGCTACGGTACTTTATTAAAGGTGCTGTAACAGAAAGGAATGGATGTATGTTAATAAGAATTTTAGCAGGCACTTATGGGCACAGGCCAGATCCAGATAAATGTTTTATTGAAAAGAAAGACAAAAACAGTCCGCCGTTTGAGGTAAGTGATGAGGAGGCTGCAAGGCTGACAGAGCTTGGAATTGCGCAGGTGGTATTTTCCAATATTGAGCTGGAATCAGATAAAAGTTTCAGTTGTGCAAATTTAGACGGGCAGAAGGAGGAACTTGAACAGCTTTCTATACAGAAATTGAGAAAAATGGCAAAGGATTTAGGACTTCCTGCAGATGGAAGCAAGGCTGTACTGGCTGATAAAATCAGGAATGCATCTGTCAAGGACCAGGAAAAACAGGATGAAGGAGACAGTCAGGTAGATGAAAATGAAGAAGCTGATGTATCTGATGGTGAAGCTCCGCCAATTTTGCAGGCAGCAGAACCGGAGGTGTAATAATGTCAGCATTTCAGGATATGGTAAGGCGGGACAGAGATGCAATCTTTAATATGGAGATATTTGGCGAGGAGCATAATATTGATGGAAGGACTGTTGTGTGTATCATAGATGACAAGACAAATCGGGACAGAAAAGGCGGTGCAGAGTTCGTCATTGCCCAGTCAACAGTTTTTTTGTTTGCACGAAGTGAGGATTTGCCGATACGGAGAGAACCAGGGGAGGAACTCCGCCTGGATGGAATTCCGTACACAATTGAAACATGGGATGAAGATATGGGAGTAGCTTCAGTATCTTTGTTTATCAATATCAATGTATAAGGAGAAAGTTTGAAAGTAAACTTTCAAATATTGATTGGTATGTGCGCTAAAGCGCACAGGGGGTGTAAATATGGCAATAACAGACTCAATGATAAAAATAGCTGACTGGCTGAATGAATCAGTATGTCCAAAGTATAAGTTCAAGGTTCCACCAGAGAGCAGGGCACAGAATGGTGACGGGAAGCGGATGATCCCGCCTATGGATGATGGATACCCGTACCAAGAAGTGAATCCATATGCATTTGCGTTATTCCTGCCTACAAAGGACAAAATACCACCGCCCAGGCGGCCAAATATGCCATCCGTGTGTGTTCAACTGGTAAACGGATCGGATGATCTGATAAAAGGCAGCAGGGACATGACAATCAACCTTGCCTGTTCTTGCTGGAATCCAGGTATCCATGTCCAGGATATTTATTTTCCAAAAAACAGGCAGCCGGAGGAGATGTTACATTTTGAACCAGCATATACAGGGTGGATGGACGCATGGAATCTGGTGGATGGTATATTAATAAAGCTGGGGGAAATTAACAATATTGATTATGTACAGATTGTAAAGGATACTCCTGTTACATTTGGCTGCTACAAGGAGCAGGACAATATACCGGATTTTTATCCGTACTGGTTTGCATGGGTACAGTTTAAAGTCCGTTCAGCTTTTTACAGAAATAATGAAATAGAAAAATATTTATAGGAGGTGTACATAGTCATGGCAAATGAATATTTGTACGGTGCATATGGAAGGCTGGGACAGACGATAGCACGAAATGCCGTGCAGGCAGGTACTGTTCCTGTTTATATAGGAACAGCACCAGTAAACCTGATTAGGGGATATAAGAATCAGGGTATCATCAATACGCCAGTGAAACTGACGAACCTTCCCAGTGCACAGCAGACAATAGGGTATTCTGAAAAATGGAAACAGTTTACACTCTGTGAAGCGATAGCGGCTCATTTTGAGAACACGCTGGGGAATATAGGCCCTGTGTATGTAATTAATGTACTGGATCCTGATATCAACAGAAAAGAGCAGGAGGATGCCACTAATATTAATCTGGTGTTTTCCAATGGACAGGCAACAATTAAAAGCGACACAATCATACTGGATACACTTGCTTTGGAAGGGCTTATTGAAGGTGCTGACTACATAGTTGATTATAACTATACCAATGGGACAGCAGTCATAAAATCAATCGGAGCAGAAAAAATTGGCGGCATAGTTGCGGCAAGCTATCTGGAAGTTGATTTTGATGGGATTGATGCTGATACGGTGATAGGAGGAATTACGGCCAGTGGTGAATATTCAGGGATTGGAGCATTGCAGTTGCTGTATCAGGAGCAATACCAGGTATGCAATTTACTAATGGCACCCGGATGGAGCCATATACCTAAAGTATACAATGCAATGCTTACAGCGGCAGAGCAGATCAATGGACACTGGGATGCATTTGTACTGGCGGATATTCCATTGGAAAAGGAAACAGATAATGAAATTGTACCTGTACAGACAATTGATGAAGCAAAGGACTGGAAGAGGCAGAATGGATACAATAGTGAACGCAGCAAAGTATTCTGGCCAATGGCAAAGGACAACAGCGGAAAGGTATATCATCTTTCTACATTAGCGGCAGTGGAACTGATGCGCATTGATTATGTTCATGCATCTGTACCATTTGAAACATGTGGAAACAAGCAGATTCCTGTTAGCAGGCAGTATTTTGGAGAGTCTTCAAAAAACAGAGGATTTGACCAGATTACAAGCAAAAAACTTACCGCAGATGGCATCAGCACTTGTGTATTCTGGGGCGGAAACTGGGTACTCTGGGGAGACCATACGGCTGCATATACATATGGTGCAGATGTAGATCCAAGAGCTATATTTGATGTTTCTATGCGTATGCTGTTTCATATAACAAACAGTTTTCAGAGGGAATGGGGAACAACGATAGATGAACCCTTCACGAAGCAGCTAAGAGACAGAATTATAAACAGAGAACAGGAAAAGCTCGATGCGCTTGTGGCGCAGGGAGCATTGATTGGGAATCCTACGGTTTTGTTTCTGGAGTCTAACAACAGTACAGACGATATGATGAATGGTGACTTTAGATGGGATATTCCTGTGACACCTACACCGCCATTGAAAAGCGCTACAGTGTATGTTGCCTATACCGATGAAGGTTTTTCTGCGTACTTTGATGAGGAGGGATAAATATGCCAGTAGTGACAGATATCAGAGGGCCTGTAAACGGTACGACCGTATATATAAATGGTGTCCTTGTTGCCAGAAATACAACGATTACGTTGCCAGAGATAACGCACGTGACAGCAACAGTACAGGCTGCACTGGGAGAACATGAAGTACCGCTGTTTGGACTTGTGGAATCTATGGAAGCAACCATTAAAAAGATAGGAGCGGATTCGGGACTTGCAAAGGCTTTGGGGATGGAGACAAAAACATATGAATTTCGATGGGCTCAGCAGGTAACGCCAATTAATGAGGCTGACCGCGTTGAAGGCTGCAAGGCGTTTATCCGTGGGATACCTAAAATTGCAGCACCATCAATAGAGGTTAGCCCAGGAGAATCCATTGAGGTAGACATTCCGCTGTCAGTAACCCGGTATCAGCTTTTTGTGGCTGGGAGTGAACTGTTAATGGTAGATAAACTTGCAGGTATTTGTAAGATTAATGGAGTAGATTATGCATCTGTCCTGAACAGCCTGTTATAAACTTAGATACTTTGGAGGATTTTAGAAGTGAAAGAAAAAATAAAATTTAGAAATCCTGTTTTGATTAATGGGAACAGTTACAAAGAGCTGGAATATGACTTTGATGAAATTACCTGTGAAGATTATGCAATGGCTGCTGCCTGTGCGGATGCAAGAGCATTAAATGCATCACGGCAGGGAAAGGCAGGCGCACCAATTATGGAGCAAAATGTGAATCTGCATCTGTATTTAGGTATGTTTGCCATTATGGCGGCAAGCAGGGAAACAATAGATATTTCCGACCTGGAACGTATCAAAGGCCCTGATTTGGTAGAGGTTACAAAAATGGGAAGAAATTTTATAGCAGGGAGATTGGAGGAACCCTCAGAGCAAAACAGCTCAGAAGGGCAATCCGAAGTTACTCCCGCATCTACCACACCGGAATAAAAGAAATCGAGAAAATGAGCATGATAGCATTTCTCAAAGAGTTTGCAGAGGCAGTGGAAGACATTAATGAGGAAAACGAAAAGCAAAAAAGAAGTCTGCAAGCTGCAAAGGGGCAGAGCAGGAGAAGGAGGCGCAGATAACTGATGGGAAAAAACAAGACGCTGGAAGCGATTATCAGTATTGCAGGCCAGCTTGACCCATCACTTGCCCGGACAATCAGCAATGTGCAGGAACAGATCAGCGGCGTACAGGAACAGGTAGGAAACACACAGAAACATTTCAGCGGGTTAAAAGTCAGTATAGCAGCGATTTCAACTGTAACAGCAACGGCAACGGCGGCTGTCGTTAAATTTGGCATAGATGCAGCAAAAAGTGCGGCAGCGTTTGAGACGCAGATGGCAAATGTTTCTACATTGTTGGATGGAGAAGCGGAAGCAGTAGCAGAAAGAATCGGCGAGCTTGGAGATGATGTACTGGCAGTGTCGAATAAAACCGGAGTTGGAACAGATGAGCTGACGGATGGACTGTATCAAATCATATCGGCTGTCGGTGACAGTGAAGATGCGATTGCTCAGATGGAGCTTGCGGCGAAAGCGGCAGCGGCTGGAGGGGCAACCACGACAGATGCAATCAATCTCCTGACAGCAGTAACAAAAGGATATGGGGATACTTCGGGGGAAGCATTCCAGAAGGCATCTGACTTATCCTTTATGACAGTGAAACTGGGCCAGACATCATTTCCAGAACTTGCAAGTTCTATGGGAAAAGTAGTTCCACTGGCCTCTGCGCTGGGGGTGGAGCAGGAAGAGCTGTATGGTGCATTTGCAACGCTTACAGGTGTAACGGGAAGCACTGCAGAAGTATCAACACAAATGAAGGCTGTCATGTCTGGTTTGATGAGTCCAACTGACGGAATGACAAAGGCATTAAAGTCACTGGGATATGCAAATGTGAATGCGGCATTGGAATCACTGGGACTGCAGGGGACATTGGATGCGTTAGGAAGTACTGTAAATGGTGACACGCAGGCACTTGCCAAAATGTTTTCATCCGTGGAAGCACAGACAGCAATACTTGCGTTGTCAGGGTCACAGGCTGAAAACTTCACTGAGAAGACAGCGGCAATGTATGAGGCAACGGGTGCAACAGAAGCGGCATTTGCAAAGCAGGCAGATACCCTGGAATATACAATACAATCCATAAAAAATCTTGGTAAAAATTTTATGACAAGCATTGGAAGGACAATATTACCGATTGTAAAGGATATTGCGCAAAAACTTCTGCCTGTTGTTCAGACAGGACTGGAACATATACAGCCAATTATTGAAAACCTGTATGCTGCATTAACGCCAGTCATCGATGTAGCAGGTGATTTTATTTTGGGGCTTATGCCAGGCTTCGAGGGAAAGCTTAACACAATGTGCGGGCTGTGGGAAAGAATGCAGCCTGTGCTGGGAGAACTGTCAGAGCAGTATCTGCCAGTATTTCAGAATGTTTTAGGAAAGGTTGGCGGTTTGTTCGAGACAATTGCTCCTTCAGTATCGCAGTTTGTTGATTCCCTTTTGCCTGTAATGGCACAGCTTCTGTCAACACTGGCTCCGATTATAGGAACAGTAGTAGATTCATTAAGTCCGGCATTTGACATGATAGGAAGTCTTGTATCTTCCATGCTTCCAGCTCTGGCAGAACTGATAGGATTTCTTGCGGATGTATTCCAGGCGGCAGCACCATTAATATCTCAAAGAATTGCGGAAGTGCTGGATACTGTGGTTGCTATAGTAGGAAATATCATAGGCGTTTTCACGGGGTTATGTGATTTTATTACAGGTGCTTTTACTGGAAACTGGGAAGCAGCATGGAACGGAGTAGTATCAGCACTTGCCAATATTATTGAGGGTATAGCGAGGGTTGCAATGGCGTTTATAAGCCCTGTAGTTGATATCATTAATGCGGTTATAACAGGTATTAATGGAATTGTTATCCCTGACTGGGTACCTGGTGTGGGTGGTAAATCTCTTAATATTCCTACAATTCAGCTTCCGGAGTTTGCAGAAGGCGGATTTACGGAGGGTGTGTCAATTGCAGGAGAGGCAGGAACAGAAGCAGTCATATCCTTTGCCAGTGCACACAGGGATGAAAACATAGGTTACTGGTCAGAAGCAGGGCAGATGCTTGGAGTTGATATGCGGATGCTGGAGATAGCAACGGCTGTGGCATCTGTATTCAATGACAGGTTAGCAGCAGACATACCATTTTATGCCAGTGGAGGATTTACACAGGGATTGTCATTCGCAGGAGAGGCAGGAACAGAAGCAATTATATCTTTTGACAGGGCATACAGGAATGAAAATCTGAGCTATTGGGCCAAAGCGGGGCAAATGCTTGGAGCTGATGACTCCATGCTAAATACGTTTGAATCAGGTGCATCAAACCAAGAGAATTTTACATTTAATATAACATTTTCTCCACAGATCACAATTAACAGTACAGAACGCCTTGAATTTGACCTGATGGAAAAGCTTCGGGAAGAGGAAGAAAATCTGATGGATATGCTGGAAGATATGCTTGAAAGGAGAGGCGGCGATCAATATAGGGCAAGTTTTGGTTAAAGGGTATCAGGAATATATGACACAGGAGGGAGATGCTTATGATGCGTTGGCAATAGATTTTTATGAGGATGAAATGATGGCTTCCTATATAATACAGGCAAATCCAAGGTATATGGAGACATTAATATTTGATGCAGGCATAAAGCTGCGGATTCCTGTGCTGGAAAATTTGGAGCGGCCGGAAACGCTGCCACCGTGGAGGCGATAACAATGCAGTTGTTTTATGAGGGAACTGATATTTATAACAAAATATCTCTAAATACATGCATATATGATTCTTATGGGGAACAACAATCAGATACTTTGCGGGTGGTATTTAATGATGGAAATGATTCATGGGATGGCTGGAAACCTCAAAAGGGGGACAGAATAGCCATTATATTAGGAGCCTGTGACACAGGGGAGATGTATATAACGAGTGTAAGGCCTGAAAATGGCAGGATGTGCCTTCGGGCCAGTTCTGTACCACAGAATCACAATGACAAATGCAATAAATCATGGCAGAATGTCCACTTTAAACAGCTTTGTGAAGAGATTTCTGCAAGACATTCCCTTACATGTAAATTTTATCATGTTGATGATCAGGTATACGAGTACGTAAATCAACAGAATAAAGAAGACTTTATATTTCTGTCAGAACGTTGTGTGCTGGAGGGGTGTTCTTTTCTGGTCTATAACAAAAACATGATTGTATACAGCGAATCAGCTATTGAATCAGCAGGGGCAGATATCACACTGAAAATTAAAAATGATAAGCATTTTGAGTACAAAGACGAATCAAACGATATTTATAGCTCCTGCATCGTAAAGAATGGAAAATTGACAGGAAAATATAGTGTGTCTGGCGTGCCCGAAAAAGTATTGACAAGAATAATCAATGTGAATATATCAAGCCAGGCAGAAGCAGACAGGTATGCGCAGAATTTGCTGCGTTATGAAAACAAGAAAATGTCATCAGGAATGATTGATTATGATCATTTTCTGGGGGGATATGCTGCGGGAAGTGTAATAAACCTGAAGACATCAGGAGTAAGCAGTTGGAATGTACCAGTATTTTTGACGCATGTACGGCATGACATGGTTAGGGCACGGACGAAAATTTTCTTTCGAAAGACATTGGAGGGGTATTAATGAGTGTGTTGCAAAAAGGCGTTATCCTTACACTGGAAGGTGAAACGGACAGAAATGGAAATCTGACAAAGGCAAAGGTGCAGTCTGCATCCGCTGAAGGAACTTCAACCCTGCCAATTACAATTCCCTGGCATCTCAGGGGAGAAATGGGAATGCTGGAAAAGGGGACAGAGATCGCGTTTGTGGTATTTGATGATGCTACCGGAATAATTGTTTCACGTATGGATGGGAACTGGAATGGGATAATAGAGGATGATATAACAATCAAAGGAAATTTAATCATTGAAAAAGAAATACTGGGAAAAAAGACAGCCCAGATTGACGGAAACCTGAGCGTTGGCGCAGACATAAGGCTTGGGGGTAGAATTTTGTGATGCGGGGCGATTTGATATGATTATGGCATATTGGAATGGTATGGAGTGGGAATGCAGTCCCAATGTTATTACTTATTTGGAATCGCTGTCAACATCATATTCGATGAAGACAGATACCAATGCAGATAAGGAGGGAAATTCACCCACAGAGCAGGTGGCACTGTCTGATGAGGAAATATCACTGTCAACGACATATCGTATTGAGACAGGGGCAAGTAATATCAAAGAAATTATTGGACAATGGAAGGCAATGATAGGACTGGCAGCTCCATTAATTGTAGGAGATGAATTATTTGGTCCGGATAATGTTCAACTGCAAAGCGTATCTGTGGGAAATATCTCAATGCGCCCGGACGGGATGTTTACAGCAGTGACCCTTTCATTCAAATTTAAAGAATTCAGGGAAGATGTAGAGGAAATTAACAGCAAGGCGGGGTTGGAATCTGGAGACAGCGCTGTATCTGTAAGGGCAAGCAAGACTGATAGAGCTGCAAAGAAAAACCCCCGGAAGCTACAGTAAGCATAATAAAAGGAGATATGAAATATGCAGGCAAACGGAAACGGACTGCCAATGCAGTGTGTGGCAAATTTAGTCCGCATTGTCAGAGGAGAGTGCACATATGACAGGATTAAAGGCATTGACCCATCCTTGATTGATAAGCCGGAACCAATAGCAGGACCGTTGCTGATGGCGGATGCAAAATGGCTTATAAAAACCTATGAGCCAAGGGTCAGTGTAGATAAAATAGAATTAACGGATCTGCTTGCCAGGGAAGGAAACTTTAACCTCAACATTAATGCGGTAGTGAAAGGGTAATGGAATATGTCTGAATTAACATTTATAGAAACAGACTCGGAAAAAATTTATAACACAATCATAACTTCGTTGGAAAAAGCAGTAGGAGAGCCTTTGTATCCAGGAGACGAAAGACGCATATTCGGTGATGCTCTTGTCGCTGTTGTCCTGGCTGTTTACAGCAAAGCAAACGATGCGTGCAAACAGAAAATGTTGAGGTATGCACGTGGCAGAGTGCTGGATGCATTGGGTGAAAGATATGCATGCCACAGAATTCCACCCGCTTCAGCAAAAACTACACTTCGTTTTTCACTTAATGCTGCAATTACTACGAATATTATAATCCCCGAAGGAACAAGGGCAACACCTGATAATGAGGTATACTTCCGGGCAACAGAGACAGCAGTGCTGCAGGCAGGGGCAGTATTCGTGGATATTCCGGCAGAATGTACATTGACAGGACAGGCATATAACGGGTATCGGACAGGAGATATAAACAGGCTTGTGGATATGATACCATTTATAGATTCTGTAAAAAATATTATTGTTACATATGATGGCAATGATGGTGAACCATATCCGGAAGAGGATGGCGGAACCGGAGATGAACATTATCGTGAAAGAATCAGGCTTGCGCCTACATCGTTGTCTGTGGCTGGTCCAAGGGACGCGTATGAGTATCATGCAAAGTCTGCTGATGCGTCAATTGCTGATGTAGCAGTCATATCAAGTATCCAAACAATCAGCAGAACAATTAATATTATGGAAGGCTGTGCCTGCCTTGGCGGGAGGGGATATGATCCGGCATCAGTGACGATTGAAGGCGCTGAACAGGGTACTGACTTTCATGTAGTGTATGAAGATGAGATATTAAAAATAGTAGTATCCCCAGAGGGAGTGCTGCAACAGAACAGGCAGCTTGATGTATCTGTTAGACGGGATATGGCGGGTATTGTTTTGATAGTTCCGGTCTTGTATGGAGGGAGGATACCAGGAGACGATATTATCCAAAAAGTTTATGATGCCTGCAATGCAGATGATGTCCGTCCAATGACAGATTTAGTAATTGTACAGCCGCCTGCGGCTGTACAGTATGACATTAATATAAAATATTATACTACTGTAGATGAAGAGTCTGACTGTATTGAGGCAATTGAAGGAAAAAACGGAGCTATTGACAAATATAAAGAATGGCAGGGAACAAAAATGGGAAGAGCAATTAACCCGGACAAACTCCGCTCTTTCTGTCTCTCACCCAAAAGTGGAACTGGATGTACAAGAATTGAGGTTATATCGCCAGCATACAAAGAACTAAACAATACGCAAATAGCTTTATTTCATACGCTGACAGTATCACATGTGGTAGAAAGGGATTAATGACATGGATTTGACAAGTATGAATTTTATTAAGATGCTGCCATTTTTTATGCAGACGGATGCTGCTGACATAGGACTGGCCGGGGCAGTGGATAGAATAGCAGGGGAAATTTACACAAAAATAATTTTATTCACAACATGGGATAAAATAGATCTTTTGTCATCGACTGAACTGGACGAGCTGGCAGATGAACTGCATATTAGCTGGTATGATAAAACGGCAGCAATTGATATACGAAGGAATATTATAAAGGAATCCGATTTGGTACATGCAAAACTGGGTACAAACTGGGCTGCGAAACAGGTGATAAATAAATACTTCGGGGAGGGCGAGATTGTAGACTGGTATACCTATGGCGGGGAACCTGGACATTTCAAAGTTCAAACTTTAAACCAAAGTATATTGAAAGAAAAGTATGAGCAGTTTATGTCTATTCTGGACAAGGTTAAAAGAAAAAGCGCACAGATAGATTCCATTGAACTTGTTATGGACGGCCTGATGGAAATAAAGACGTATCTTGCAGCTACGAACAGTGAGCTGATGACTACATATGTAAGGAGGTGAGGGAGGTGGCTTTCGAGGACTATCTGACTGTGGAAGGTGAGCGGATGCTTGCTAAAGCAGCAGCGGGATACAAAATTAAATTTACAAGGCTGGTGATGGGCTCCGGTGAGATAGCAGATGGTATCTCTGAAAAAAATATAAAACAGGTGATAACCCCGGAACATTCAATAGATATTGGCGGAGTATTGCTCAATGGAAATGATTCTGTTCTTGTTGTTGCAGTGTTTACAAATGCAGAGATATCTGAAGGATTCTATTTCAGAGAAAAGGCTATCTATATTTCTGATGGAGCAGAAGAGGTTCTGGCTATTTATGGGAACTCCAGGGAGCAGGCCGAATACATAGATACAGCGTCATTTACGGTAATTGAAAAGCGAATACGGTCTGTTATAAAACTGACACAATCAGAATTAAGCAATATAGTGTTATCAAGTGCTATTTGTGCAGTAGCTCCGATTGTTACAGACGAGACGATAGATGAGTATATCAGTACACCAAAGGCAGATATTATAGAAGTAGGACAGGTGCTGATAGCTGACAGGGAGGTATACACTTATATTGGCGACGATCCTCATAATAAGGATTGTTATTATGGATGCGGCGGATGGAGATATGCATTAGACCTGGATGCCATTCGGAAAGCGTTTGAAGAAGTATTTAATCATCATGGTCAGGTTGAAACGGAAGGATTCAATGTAGCTGTACCATTTTATGATATATTTACCCTTTTAAATGGAAGCAGCAGTGATTATGGTACAGTCAGAATGGCAGAATATGACAATGCATTTAAAATTGCACAGAGCTTTTATGCAAAATTTTTATTTGCATCTGGCAGTGTACACGATTATTCGAGCGGGACAGTTGCATATACACAGAACGAAGCAGATATTAAACCAGCATTTGACTATGTTTTTGGAAAGGGAACGGCAGAGCAGTTTCGTCCCATGTCACCAGAGGATATCAAAGCTGCAATGAATATGCAGTGGAATGGGGAAACATCGGACAATCCATATGCGTTGACACCAGAAGAAATAGAAAATGCAATCAATACACAGTGGAATGGGGAAACATCCTCAAATCCGTTTGCAATATCAGCGTCGCAAATATCGGACATAGTAAACAGTAAAAAGTAATAATTAACAAATATTAAAAGTACAGGAGGAATCAACATGAACGAGGAATTAATGAAATTTTTGGATGCGGCAGGTCTTACACAGTTATGGAACGAGATAACATCCGCTTTTGTAAAAAAGGCAGAAGGAATGGGATTGTCTGCAAATGATTTTACAGATGATTTGAAGGCAAAGCTGGATACAATTAATGTCAAAGATATTAAAGTAAACGGTGAGAAGGTCCAGGCAGACAATGAAGGTGCTGTGGCGCTTACAATCCCAGAAGGGGCGCTTGCAGAAAAGGACAAGGTGGCAGTCGATGACTTTGCAGATGCACTTTTGACTGCGTTTAATAAAAAGGCAGACAGTGCAGTAAGCCTTGCAGGTTACGGGATTGCCGATGCGTATACAAAAGAGCAAACAGACAATGCCATCAAGACGGCAGTTGCAAGGGTGTATAAAATACAGGGCAGCATTTCTTTTGAAAACCTGCCTGTTGAAGGAATGGCAGCAGGCGATGTCTACAACATTACACAGGACTTTACAACCGACAACCGGTTTGTAGAAGGAACAGGGCACAAGTATCCTGCTGGGACAAATGTATGCTGGACCGACACCGGATGGGATGCAATGGCAGGTGTGTATGATTTTAGTGGTTTTGTCAAAAAGGACGCGTTAACAGCCATTACGCCTGAAGAGATTACCGCAATCTGTGTCTGACAGCGGTACCGGAAAAGGGCATTATAGTGAGGAGGTGAAGTGCAGTTGGATGATAAAATAAAATTTTTTAATTCTGCCAGCCTGAATGCTTTGTGGAACAGGATAAAGGAAAAATTTGTTCCGGCAGGGAGTGTGGGAAGTGCGGAAAAGGAAGGGCTTACAAAACTGTATACAGGAACTGGCGCAAATACGGATGGTGCGATGACACAGAAGGCAGTGACAGAGCTGTTTGGCAATCTTAAAGATGCAGCAGGTGCAGCCTTTCGCACGGTTTTCACGAAGATATAGGAGGGAGGTTCATTATGTTAAACGAAATATGGATAACAGTGTTTACGCTTATAAAGTCCATTGTAGGGGATGTGGATGTAAAAAACAAAGGAACCCTGCAGAAACAGATAGACGATTGTTTTCAAAGTGCCAGTGATGGGAAATCAGCAATAGCATCTGCCATCACTGGCAAGGGAGTCAGTACGGATGCGGATGCAACATTTGCACAGATGGCAGCAAATATAGGAAGTATTAAGACAAACCCTAGGTTACAGGCCAAAAATGCAGCTTTGAGCACAGCAGCGCAGGCCATAAAGCCTGACAGCGGATATGATGGATTGTCACAAGTAGCAATACCAGCAGTGACAGGAAATGCAGCACAGGGGGATGTATTGTCAGGCAGGACATTTAATAGTGCGACAGCCGGGATTGCAAAGGCTGGGACGCTGGCAGACAAAACGGGGGCAGCAGATTACAGCGCTACAGCATCGCTTGATAACACAAACGGACGAATAAAGTTACAAGTGCCCGCAGTAGGTAAATATGGAACGGGCAACTATCTCTATGCAGCATTTGCAACGATAGCAAGCCTGATAGGGTTAACGGCATCTAAGCTTGTAAAAGGCTATACGATACTTGGGATTACAGGCAATAGCGCTAATGTGGACACCAGCGCAGGGAATGCAGCAGCGTCACAGATTTTAAGTGGTAAAAAGGCATATGTGGGCGGAAACCTTGTGACAGGCTCTATGTCAGACAAAGGAGGGACAACGGTTGATGCTGGAGCAGTGACCCAGGACAGCAGCTATACATATTTTGGCGTGCCATCATCAGGATATTACAGTACAGGGAGCAAGCTTAGGGCGTTAAATAGCAATTTACATAAACATGCCAGCGGAAAATTTACGTCATCAAACGTTGAACGACTTATTACCTGCGGATTTAAGCCAGATTTAGTTTTTTGTTACCAGACAACAGGTGGTGCTTTATATGTTTATGATGCATTTTACAGTACAACAGATTTTTTTTATGATAACGGTTCCGATATTCATACTTATAAAGCAATAGGTTCAACTACTTATGGTCTTCGTTCCATCGAAACTACAGGATTTAAGGTTAGACAAGCAGCAAATGCAAGTGTAAATTGGAATTGGATTGCATTAAAGTTTTAATCAAAATCCTGCAATCCAATATGTATTATAGGATGACGGACGTCCGTTATAATAAACTCCATCATCCGTTATTTCCAACAAACTGCTGCTGCTCATAGTCTTAAAGGTGCAGGAGCCATCTTTGTTATTACCACTATAATATTTTGTGGTAGAAAAATCTGCATTATAAAACTCTATGCTTCGGTATCCTGAGCTGGAATCATTTACTGACATTACTGCAAAATATTTGGGGCGTCTATTCAGGATTTTTTGCCTTGATGCGCCGTTTCCTCTGGTTGTTCCACATGAGCATAAATTGCTATTTATCTGCCTGAATGTAACTAATTAACCAGCCCTTTGAGGGCGTTTTGAAAGGAGTTTTTATGTATAATGTACTAATCGTTTTAGACGAATCCAGAAACAAAAGCTACTATTATTCTTACGTCGCTGAAAATGGTAACATTGAATGCACGGAACTGCCCCCATATCAAGACATAAACAAGGCCCAGGCGTGTTATTGGGACGGGAAAAAATGGGTTTATGATGCTGAAAAATATGCTGAGATTGTCGCAATCCGCACGGCAGAAAAAGAGGCGGCAGAAAAAGAAGAGGCAGAAGCTGAGGCAACGCCGTCTAATGCAGATCTGGCAGCGGCACTAATGGAGATTGCAGAAAATATCAGCTTAATTATGGACGCTGTAACTGAACTTGCAAATGAAATATCAGTAAAGAAGTAATGGCGAAGATGGGCCAACAAAGAAGGAGGTGAACAGGTATGGCAAAGCTTTATTACAAGCGCATCAAAGCGAATCTGATGACAATCGAAGATGTACCAGCATTATGGCGTGTACAGGTTCAGGTATTACTCGACACAGAAGAATAAATACAGAAAAAACAGCATAAAGAATAGCTCTCTTGTATGATACAATCAAACAAAAATTACAGGAGGGCTATTTTTATGAATGACGAATTTGTAACAAAAATCTTGGCAGTTATGATGGGGATCGTAGAACCGGAACAGTGCCGAAAACTGAAAGAGACGCTTTATATTGTCTTGCAGGAATATGAGATAACAAAGCGTAATACAGAACTGATGGACATAGAAAAAGGGTATCTCCATTACCTGCAGCTTTTTCTAGTGCGAAAAAAGACCGAAGGAAAATCAGACAGGACAATAGAGCAGTATAAACTACATCTTTTCCGTATGTTACAGTATCTTAATATTCCCATAGACAAAATAACGGAAAATGACTTATTTGTGTATCTGGCAAAGTATAAAAAGGATAAAAATGTGTCAAATGTGTATCTGGATAACATCAGGCTTGTTTTTAGTAGCTTTTTTGGATGGTTAAATGCTAAGGGGTATATACCCAAAAATCCAACGGCAGGACTGGAGCCTATCAAAGTGGAAAAGAAAATAAAACAGCCATTTACAGATGAAGAACTTGAAAAATTAAGACGGATTTGCGAACAGGAAAGAGATTTAGCGCTTATTGAATTTTTATACAGTACAGGTGTCAGAGTGTCAGAACTGGTTGCTTTGAATAAAAAGGACATTGATTTTTATGGGAAAAATGTAGTGGTGTATGGAAAAGGGAGCAAAGAGCGGGAAACGTATCTGACAGCTACCTCATGCCTGCATTTAAAAGCTTACTTGGATAGTCGTGATGATGATAATGAGGCCCTTTTTGTCAGCTCAAGAGCACCTCATGCACGCTTAACGGTTGCGGGAGTGGAGAAAATACTTCATAGGGTAGGAAAAGATGCAGGAGTGGCAAAGGTACATCCGCACCGCTTTAGACGTACAATGGCGACAAATGTATTAAAAAAAGGTATGCCGCTAGAAGAGGTAAAAGAGCTATTGGGTCATACAAAGCTTGATACAACAATGATTTATTGTACAGTCAGCAGGGATAATGTAAAGCATTCCCATCAAAAGCATATGAGCGCATAACATTAAAAAATGTACATAAGTAATTTTTTGACTCGTAAAAGCGGGTCTTTTTGTCGTTATAACAAAAAGTATACATATGTAGTTGTATATTTTGACTGATAAGTACGTTAAATAGCAATTTAAGCAGCAGCATTAAAAGTAATATCACCATGGGAACTACCGCTGCAAAAACATTTAATGTAACAAGTGGCAGGCATTATATTGTGGTACAGCAGAGTTCTAACGATGATGGCAACAAAACAAAACCCAATTTTACAGTAACAGGTGCTGAAATAAAAATGAATTATTCCAGAGTAGTATCAATGAATAACGGAATAAATGTAGTAAAGTATGGTATTTTTATTGTAAAAGCTACATCAAGTGTTTTAACAATGAGCAATACTTCTTATATAGCACAAATCGATTAAGTATCATTAAATCATGTATGTCTGACAGATTTTTAATGTAGCTGTATATCCGTTTACTAATTTAAACCTTAATAATTGTACCAGACATATAAAAAAACCTGCTTGTATCAGCCGTATCACAATTTATTGATATTTTTACTACATCACCTGCATTTACATGGATTGGTGCATAAATGGTTGTTATTGTTCTGATTGTATCACCATTATCACTATACAGTTTATCAATTGCTGCGCCATTGCGTGTTACTTTACAGGAATAACTACGTATGTAGGGGCCGCATCTTTCCGCTATTGCAATTAAATCACAGCTTTCATCTGCTGTATACTGTACAGTAAGGGTAGCATTTGACGAATATCTGCCTGATGAATGTTTTGCAACTTTAAAGCTTTTTGAGCCTAAATTGCTATTTATTTGACGAAAGGAAGAAAGACACTGAAAATTCTAATAAAAATATTATTAATACCTATAATTTTTGTGATATCTCCATTAGCAATAGCTGGAAGCTATATTTGTAACAAAGAGATATCAAAATTATTTCTGAATTTTTAAAAACAACATATTAAAATATCATGATGCTCACGTAAATTTTTAGTGCATATGAGCAGAATAGAGAGGTTATATTTATGGATGAAAAGTTTGTACCAATAAGAGAGCACGAAGAATTTGCTAAAAGACAGGATGCAGAAAACAGACGCCAAAACAAGCGCATTGACGAATTAGAAGAGAATGTCAGACAGCTTGGAGCTTTGACAACCTCAGTAGAAAAATTGGCTTCCAGCATGGAAAGTATGCTGAAAGAACAAGAAAAACAGGGAGAGCGTCTTGAAGTTCTGGAAGGGCGCGACGGGGAGATGTGGCGGAAAGTGACAGGTCACATTATCACTGCCATTATCGGTATTGTCGTAGGATATATATTTACTCAGATAGGTATGTAACATGAATTATGAAATAGATGAAAGAGCACTTGAACTAAAACGAAAACGGCAGAAAGCAATTAAAAACCAGGAGAACCGAAGACAGCGGAAAAAGAAGAAACTAAAAGGTCTGGATAAATATGTGGTATTTTGTTTTGTCTGCCTTATTATTTATACCATATCACAAACAATAGTCACCATTAAAACAGGGGTAGAGTCAGGCACACTTACAACCTGTTTTTTTAGTGTCTTTGGTGGAGAGGTGCTTTTGTGCGCACTGATTAAAAAATTTAAGCTAAAAAACGATTCCCAACAAAAAGAAAGTGAGGATATTGATTTATGAATGAAATGATATTTGAAATTTTGAAGCTAATTGTAATGATAGCGGTATTTATTGTTACATGTTACCTAATCCCGTGGGTACGAGGAAAAATCGGACAGGATAAGCTGGACGAGATTACAAAGTGGGTTAATGCTGCTGTTTTGATGGCGCAGCAGGTGTATTTTGCGAAAACAGGAGCAGAGCGAAAAGCAATCGTTGTTGATTTGTTAAAAAATATCCTTATTGCCAAAAACATTAGCGTCTCAGATGAGCAGCTTGATATATTAATTGAGGCGGCAGTAAAGGCAATGAGAATAGAAGAAAAGAAAGCATAGAGAATGTGGAGGGGTAGTTTATGGCGACAAAAAAGCAGGTTGAAGATTTTATCGAGAGAGTAGCGCCTGTTGCACAACGAAAAGTATCTGGCAGGGATAAATGGTCCCTGCCATCTGTCTGTATAGCTCAATGCTGCTGCGAAAGTGCATATAGCATCATGCAGCAGATACAACGTCTGTATTAATCAGCCAAATCCTCAAATCTGCATCACGGCTATCAAAAATGGGGGGTATGCAACAGACCCTTTATATATTAATAAAATCATGAGCATAGTGAGTAAATACAACCTTACACAATATGACAGTATAGTGACGGGGAACAAAACACAGAATGGAGAGGATATTATGTCAGTGAGAATTGGACATGCAAGCATATCAGAAAAAGGAACGACGAATGGAGCAAAGGGAGATCAGACAGGAAAAGAAGTATGTACCCGTACATGGTACAGCAAACCTTGGGACTATATGGCATTGCATCCGGATGCACAGGTAAGGGAAAAACACGCAAAAGCAGTTGAGGCAGCATGTGCAAATAACAATATATGGAAGCAATGGGTGGACAACCGCAACCATGAAAACTGCTTTGCAAAAATTGGGCTATAAGATTATTACAGACCATACATATCTTGCAAGTGCTGCATACTGTGTCAGGGGCGCGGTTTATGTTAAAGCATCCAGCCATACAGTATGTGGTTTGGATAATGGTGCAGATTACAAAAAAACACTGGAAAAGGCGGGTATTACTGCAAAATGTAGTAAAAAATCTGTAGAGGAGGTAGCGCAGGAGGTTATTGCTGGTAAGTGGGGTAATGGCACAGAGCGCAGAAAAAGGCTGGAAGCAGCAGGACATAATTACTCACAGGTACAGGCAGCAGTTAATAAAATCTGTAAGAATACATAATAAGGATGATAAAAATTAATTATCATGATTTCTATGAAAAAGTTTACAAAATGAGATATTAAATTTTTCGTAATTCTACTTTATTGAAATAATTTCTGGATTTGAAAGTTTGCTTTAAAATATTTTAAAAAGCCTATTCTATGCACTATAATGCATAGAATAGGCTTAATTGCCTTCAAAAGCTCATCTTGTTTGGGAGCATTAGAAATATTATAATGAAAAGAAATAAAATGTACTAAAAGATAAAGGAGGATTGCGATGGAACTGTTTAATATTATTTGTGGTGTATGTTCTATAGCAGGATTGCTGGTATCTGTATTTACAGCAGGTAAGGTTGTTAAAATTAATCAGGCTTTTCAGAATAATAGTCCAATTAGAACTGAGATTATAGATAGCACAATACATGGATCAAGTGCAGGAAGGGACATTATAAATGGGACCGGAAATAGTAAATAAAATTAAAGACAGTGAATTCCAAGGTGATTTTGTAGGTCGTGATAAGATTACATATATTATAATGTTCCAAGATAGTGAACGTAAATTTATCGTGACACGCAATGCTAATATCAAACCCGTATCCTATTTTGTCGGACGCGAAACAGATCTGAAGAAGCTGCGCAGCCGGATAGAGGAAGGCCGCAAGTCTGTTCTCGTAAGTGGCATGGGAGGGATTGGAAAGACACAGATTTGCAGAAAACTGTTTGAAGAATATTGTGATAAACATTCCAGAAATGAAAATGTATCATACCAGCATATCGGATACATTGAGTACAGTGGGGACATGAACAGCAGTCTGCAAAAATGTTTATGGTTCAAGGAACAGGAGAACCCAGAGCAAAACCAGGAAGCAGCATGGAGGGAACTGGAATATCTGGCATCAGATGGAAGACTTCTTTTGTTTGTTGATAATGTGGACAAGCCAATAAGCGAAGATTCGGGGTTGCAAAGGCTAAGGAATATTCCTGGAGCTATTGTCCTGACATCAAGGCAAACTTCATTCAGTGACGAATTTGAGCCATTTCCAGTTGGCTTCCTTAATACAGAACAATGTATAGAGCTTTTTGAAAAAATCTGGTTTGCAGGAAGTAACGGAAAGATAAGTACAGAAGAAAGGCCAGATTTAGAGTACATTATTGAAGAACTGGCGGGGAAGCATACCATTACTGTTGAGCATCTGGCGCATTTGTGCAAATGGAAGACATTAACTGTAAAAAAATTGAAGAAAGCGTTAGAAGAAAAAGGATTCCAGTTACAGTTCCGTAAAAATGGAGAGTTGATAAACATTCAAAAAGCTTATGAAGCGTTATATGATTTATCAGAACTGACAGAATCGGAACAGAATATTTTGGAGGCGTTTTCTACACTTCCATATATTCCTTTGGCGGCTGAAGTTTGCGGCGAATGGATGCTTGCGGATGCAGGAGCCAGTGAAGAAGATGATATTTTGATGGAATTATACCAAAAGGGATGGATCCAGTTTGATATTGCTCAGGCGAGTTATGCTTTGCATCCAGTGTTTGCGCAATTTATTTATGAAAAATGCAAACCTAAAGCAGAGAATCATTTGGAATTGATTGAGGTATGCCAACAATATCTGGAAATACCAGAAAGTGGTTCTGCTTTAAGCTGTCAAAAATTTGTTCCGTTTGCAGAAAATATTTCTGAAAAGCTAATTAGAGAAAACAATGAAGAACAAGCAAATTTTATATCTGCTATTGCTTATTTATATAATTATTTAGCAGAATATAACTTTAATTAGGCTTTTGGGAATAACCCCAAAAGCCTGCTATACTTTAGCCAGGA
>OFFL01000413.1_pt1 | contig 48552 bp, 43 predicted proteins | sample 1521391 | NCBI WGS metagenome assembly OFFL01 (sample SAMEA3504082, study PRJEB24116) | mouse gut metagenome | biome: mouse gut; feature: mouse-associated habitat; material: faeces | place: Denmark | collected 2011
TGGAGTTCAGACGTGTGCTCTTCCGATCTTACTTGTACCAGGCAAAATGGCTTGCCGCCTCTACGCATACGCGTGCCTTTACGTTTTTGGGCATAACTTCCTCTTTGTATTCCTCGCTCTGGCTTTCGAAAATTTCCATACAGGGTAGGGAAATGACCCTCGCCTTTATTTTTTCTTCCGCAAGCAGTTTCTGCGCCTCTATGCACTGCTCTACTTCCGAACCGGTGGCTATAAGCAAAACGTCGGGCTTGCCAGCGCAGTCGGAAATTACGTAGCCGCCTTTCAGCGCACCCTCGCCCGAATTTTCGTAGCAGGGCAGGTTTTGGCGCGTTTCAACTATAACAGTGGGGTTATGCGAGGTAAACGCCGTAACGAACGCCGCCGCCGTTTCCTTGCCGTCGCAGGGGCGGAATACGTTTACGTTGGGTATGGAGCGCACCATAACAAGCTGTTCCATAGGCTGGTGGGTAGGTCCGTCCTCGCCGACGCCGATGGAATCGTGCGTCATAACGTAAACTACGGGCAATTTCATAAGTCCGCTCATTCTCACGCCGGGCTTCATATAGTCGGCAAATGAGAAGAAGGTGGAGCAAACCGCCCTAAGACCGCCGTGCAACTGAATACCGTTGCAAATAGCGCTCATAGCGTGTTCGCGTATGCCGAAGTGAATGTTGCAGCCCTCCCTGTGTTCGGGCGAGAAGTATGCGCTTCCCTTAATTTCCGTCTTGGTGGAGGGAGCGAGGTCGGCGGAGCCGCTCATAATATTGGGTGAAACCTTTGCAATGGTGTTGAGTATCTTTCCGCCGCAACTGCGCGTTGCTTCGGGTTTATCGAAGTCGTACAGTCCGTTAATGCCCTTAACGTCCAAATCCACCGCGCCCATAAACTGCTTATACTGCGCGGCAAGCATAGGGTAAGCCTGTTCGTACTGTGCAAACAGCGCTTTCCATTCCTCTTCGGCTTTGCACTTGTCCTCGGCAATAGCAAGGCAGTGCGCCTTTACGTCTTCGGGGGCTTCGAACGCGGGCATAGTCCAGCCGAGCGCTTCCCTAAGCTTTTGTACGTTGCCTTCGCCCAGGGGCGCGCCGTGGCAGTCCGCGCTTCCCGCAAGGGGAGAGCCGTAGCCTATTTCGGTTTTGCATATAATTACGGAGGGGCGGGTCAAATCGCTCTTAGCGCGCTCGATTGCCGTGCGGAGAACGCCGAGGTTATTTGCGTTGTTCACCCTTATAACCTGCCAGCCCTGAGCCATAAATCTTGTTGCGGCGTCTTCGGAGAAGGTGTTTCTCATATCGCCTTCGATTGTTATGTCGTTGTTGTCGTACAATAAAATGAGTTTGCCAAGCTTTTGCGTGCCCGCGAAAGAGCAGGCTTCGTAGCCAATGCCCTCTTCTAAACAGCCGTCGCCCGTAAGCACGTAGGTGTAGTGGTCTACAATGGGGTATTCGGGCTTATTGAAAAGTGCCGCAAGGTGCGCCTCCGCAACGGCGAAGCCCACGGCGTTGGCTAAACCCTGACCGAGCGGTCCCGTAGAAGTTTCCACGCCGTCGGTGGTGCCGTACTCGGGGTGTCCGGGGGTTACTGAACCGAGCTGGCGGAAGTTTTCCAAATCTTCTTTCTTTACGTTAAAGCCGAAGAGGTGGAGCAGGGAATAAAGAAGCATAGAGCCGTGCCCTGCCGACAATATAAATCTGTCGCGGTTATCCCATTTGGGGTTTTTGTAGCTGAACGACAGGAAGTCTGCAAATAACTCGTAACCGAGCGGCGCGGCGCCTAAGCAGATTCCCGGGTGTCCCGACTTGGCTTTTTCGATAGCTTCCGCCGAAAGTACTCTGATTGTGTCAACGCTTTTCTGCTGTACTGACATTTGTTATCTCCTTACTTTTGTAATTTACACGTGCGGACTTTGCCGTCCGTCCGTTATTTTTCGCCGTTGATAAATTTTTTAAGGTTGGTTATATCCAAAAAAGGATATTTGTCCAACATATAATATAACTGTTTAGCCATGACTTTGTTGCCGCCTTCTTCGCCGCTTGCAAAGTTTATGGGTAGCACGGGGTCGTGCACGCTCTGTCTTAAAAGCGTCCAGCCTCCGCCGAAGCCCGCGGGGAAGTTGATTCTCACTCCCTCGTAATTGTCGGGCGCAAGCAGTATGCGGCTGTCGCTTTCTACAAAGTATTTAAGCTCTTTTATAATTCTGTCGCCCTCGTGCCTGAAATTCACCGACTGCTCGTTGAATTTTACGCGTATTTCGTTTTCTTCCACGGGGGAAACGAGATTGGCAATCAAATCGCTGAGTTTTTCGTGCTTTTGCGATTGGCGCGCATATGCAACAAGCAGTTTGCAAATGAGGTATGCGCCGTCGTCCATAAAATGGTTTTCGGCAAACGCCGCGTGCCCGCTCGTTTCCATAGCGAGGGGGCAGTACTCGCCGCGCTCGTTTCTTCTCTGCGCTTCCGAAATTACGTTTTTATATCCGCGCTTGTATCTTATGTGTTTGCCGCCCAGCGAGGCTATAAAGTCGGTCAAGCCGTCGCTCGTAACGCTGTCGGTTACAACCATGGCGGGCTTGTCCTCCAACAAAGTGGCGGCAGTAAGCGCAATAAGGTTATCCCTGTTGATAAGTTTACCGTTGCCGTCCACTATTGCCGCGCGGTCTACGTCGGTGTCGAAAATTACTCCCAATTCCGCGTGCGAAGCCAACACCGCCTGACAGAGGGCGTTTATCGCCACGGGGTCTTCGGGGTTGGGGGCGTGCGCGGGAAAGTTGCCGTCGGGAGTAAGATTGATACTGCCGTCGGTTATCGCGCCAAGCTGTTGCAAAACTTTCTTTACAAAAAAGCCGCCAACGCCGTTGCCCGCGTCTACTATAATTCTCTTGCCGAACAGCGGAGCCGATTTGCCCGTACCCGTTCTCACCACGCCCACAAGCTTGCGGCAGTACGCGTCCATATAAGATTTTTCTTCAACGTTGCCCCAGCTACGGGGAAGCGCTTCGCCCTTTTCTGCAAGCGCGATAATTTCGTCTATGTCAGCGCCGCTCAAACCGCCTTCGGGGGTAAAAAATTTAAGTCCGTTTCTGTCGTAAGGCAGGTGCGATGCGGTAATCATTATCGAAGCGTCGCACTCCCAATCGCTCTCTTTCAAAAGCATAAACATAGAGGGGGTTGTGCTTACGCCGCAGATTACAAGGTTGCAACCGCTTTCCACAATCGACTTTTGCACCGCCGCATAAATGGCGTTGCTGGAAATTCTCACGTCGTTGCCCACAGCCACGCGTAAAGTTTCCTTGCCCGTCTTGTCGGCCAGCCATTTCAAAAAGGCTTTTGTAATGTCGTAAATAGCTTCGATAGTCAAAGTTACTTCGTTTTCTTCGGTCTGCACCGCTATGCCGCGGATATCGCTTCCGCTCTTTAAAGATTTATATGATTTTTCTTCCATAGTAACCGTATTATACAATATATAGCGTTTAAATTCAAGTGTTTAAACGTAATTCCGTTTAATTTTGCTATACATAATTTTTCCGCATATAATGTCTTAAACACTTTATTTTTTTGCCGCACTATGTTATAATACGTATGTAAATAATTATTTTTGCGCAGTGCGGCGCGCATAAAAGAGTAAAGGAAGTATGGCAAAGGACAATTTTGTAGAAAATATCGCGGATATCGAAGCCGATTTTCCGCAGTGGTACACCGACGTATGTAAAAAGACGGGGCTTGTCGATTACGGTCCCGTTAAGGGCACAATGGTAATAAGACCGTACGGCTATGCTATCTGGGAAAATATCCAAAGGGAGATGGACTCGCGTTTCAAGGCTACGGGTCATAAAAACGCATATTTCCCTATGCTCATTCCTATGAGCTTTTTCACAAAGGAAGCCGAGCACGTTGAAGGTTTCGCCCCCGAAGTGGCTGTTGTAACGCACGCGGGCGGCGAAGAACTTGCCGAGCCATTGGCAATACGCCCCACTTCCGAAACGATAATAGGCAATATGTATTCCAAATGGTTGCAGTCCTACCGCGATTTGCCCATTTTAATCAACCAGTGGGCTAACGTTATGCGTTGGGAAAAGACCACCCGTCCGTTTTTAAGGACTTCGGAATTTTTATGGCAGGAAGGGCACACCGTGCACGCCACCGAAGAGGAGGCTATGGAAGAAACCATAAAGATGCTCGGCGTTTATAAGGAGTTTGCCGAAAACGTGCTCGCCATTCCCGTACTCTGCGGAAGAAAGACGGAAAAGGAAAAATTTGCCGGCGCGGTAGCCACTTTCGGTATGGAAGCTATGATGAAGGATGGCAAAAGCCTTCAATCGGGAACTTCGCACTACCTCGGTCAGAATTTTTCCAAGGCGTTCGACATAAAATTTCTTGATAAGGACGGCGTGCAGAAGTATGCCTATACCACAAGCTGGGGCACTTCCACGCGTATGATTGGCGCGGTTATAATGGCTCACGGCGACGCGCGCGGTCTTGTGCTTCCCCCCAAGGTAGCTCCCGAACAGGTGGTAATCGTTCCCATAGCCGCCAAAAAGGGCGGGGTTATGGAAGCTTGCCAAGACATAAAAACCAAGCTCGAAAAGGCTGGCGTAAGGGTTGTTTTAGACGATACCGACAACTCCCCCGGCTGGAAATTCAACGAATGGGAGATGAAGGGCGTGCCCGTAAGAATAGAGGTGGGTCCGCGCGATTTGGAGGCGGGCAAGGTTATGCTTTTCCGCCGCGACACGCTGGAAAAATCGGAGTGCGCGCTCGGCGCGACCGTTGAAACCGTCGTTTCGCTCTTGGAGTGCGTTCAGCGAGATATGCTCGAAAGCGCGCGCGCCCGCAGGGACGAAAAAATCGTTTCCGCAAACGACGCGGAAGGAATTTTAAGCGGCGTTGAAGCGGGCAACTTCGTAAAGGCGGGTTGGTGCGGTTGCCGCGACTGCGAGGATAAGATAAAGGAAAAAACAAACGCCACGGCAAGGGTAATTTGCGATAAGTTACAGCACGAAGTTTGCGCCGTATGCGGCAAGCCCGCCAAACACTCGGTTTATTTTGCCCGCGCGTATTAAAAATTTCGGTAATTTCGGGACAAACGTGCGCCTTGCGGCGTTTAAATATCGAAAGGCGATAAAAAAGACGCGGATAACAGATTATTCGGTTATTTAAAAGTCTATAATTATAAAAATTCCGTTAAACGGGGGTGTATTATGAAATATTGTATTCATTGCGGTTCAAGCGTTTTAGACGACGCCATCATCTGCCCTAAGTGCGGTTGCAGCGTTCAGTACGACAACGTAAGCAAAGCTAACGACTATAATAACTACAACGGTTATAACAACGTCGGCAACGGCTACGCGCAAAACTCCGCGCCCCGCCCCGTAGTAGATTCGTACTCTTCTATGTGCATAGCAGGGTTTATATTGTCCTTTTTCTGGACGCTTGTGGGGCTTATTTTAAGTATCGTCGCGCATAACGAAAGCAAGAAGACGGGTAGCGCAAAGTCGCTTTCCCTGTCCAAGGCGGGAATAATCGTTTCCTCGGTATTTTTGGGTATCGAGGCGTTTGCGGTTATAGTTTGCATTGCGCTTATAATTGTCGGCGCGGGATTAAGCAGCGCGCTTGTCTGGTATTGAGTAATTTACAATTTAAGCCCCGTTCCGTAAGGAGCGGGGCGCATTTTTGTTTTTAAGGTTGCAAAAGCGGCGCGGGCGTGGTATAATATACGCGTATTTTTTTATGGACGTAATAAAGGAAAAGTTAAAACTGTTGCCCGACAGTCCGGGCGTATATATAATGCTCGATTGTTACGGAAACGTAATATACGTGGGCAAGGCGCGCGTTTTAAAGAACAGGGTGCGCCAATATTTTCACAGCGCGCCCAAGCCCGAAAAGGTTATGCGTATGGTGGAAAATATAGCCGACTTCAACTATATTATCACGGCAACCGAAATCGACGCGCTCGCCCTTGAAAACAACTTAATAAAAAAATACAAGCCCAAGTACAACATACTTTTAAAGGACGATAAAACTTATCCGTATATCAAGGTGGACACGCGGGAAGAATTCCCCGGGTTTTACGTAACACGCAAAATAAAAAAGGACGGTTGCAGATATTTCGGTCCGTTTATGGGCGGCATAAATTATAAGGATATATTGGAAACCTGCCAGCTTTTGTTTTGCGTGCGGCTGTGCCGTACGTCCATAACGGCTACGCCCAAGCGCGAGTGCTTAAACTATCATATCCAAAAGTGTTGCGCCCCCTGCGCCCACAGAATAAGCAGGGAGGAGTATGCCGAAAGGGTAAAACAGGCGTTGAATTTCCTCGACGGCAACTATTCCGCCGCAAGCGAAATTTTAAAGAGCAAGATGCTCGCCGCCGCCGAAAACGAAGCTTTCGAGCTGGCTCTCGACTATAAAAACAAGCTTTCTATGCTATCCAAGCTGGAAGCAAAGCGTATAACCACCATAAATAAAGCTATCGACGCGGACGTAATAGCGTACGCCACAAACGGACTTTATTCCGCCGTGAGTATGCTTGTAACGCGCAAGGGGATAATGCAGGGAGGCGCGTCTTTCGCGCTGGACGACGCGCACACTTCCGACGCCGACGCGCTGACTTCGTTTATAACGCAGTACTATTCGGTACACGAACCGCCCGCGGAAATAATTGCGCAGGAGTATTGCGAAAAGGAGTTTTTGGAAGCGTTCTTTAAGGACAAGCTTAAAAAAAACGTTACAGTAACGCTTGCCAAGCAGGGCGTAAAGGCGCGCCTTTTGGATATGGCGGGCGAGAACGTGCGCGACTATCTGCTCAAATCGGTGGAGAGAATCAAGCACAAGGACGATATGACTTTAAACGCCTGCGAAAGGTTGCAAAATTTACTAAGTCTTTCGCGCTATCCGCGAAGAATGGAGTGTTACGACATTTCCAACGTTTCGGGCGTGGACAAGGTCGCCTCTATGGTCGTTTTTATCGACGGCGAGGCGGACAAAACTTCCTACCGCCGTTTCAGGATAAAGACGGTGGAGGGCGCGGACGACTTCGCTTCGCTTAAAGAAGTTTTGTTGCGCAGGCTTAAAAAGCTGGGCACCGAGGAGGAAGAGCGTTTCCCCAAGCCCGACCTTGTTATTATCGACGGCGGCAAGGGGCAGCTGAGCGCGGTAAAGCAAATATTCGACGAGTTGGGCGTGGACGGCATAGACTTGGTCTCGATAGCCAAGCAGGAAGAAGAGATTTTCACTCTGTCGAGCGCGGAAAGCGTAAAACTTCCCAAGAGCGATTATTCGCTTCGGGTAGTGCAGAGGATAAGGGACGAAGCCCACCGCTTCGCCGTAACCTACTTCCGCAACCTGCACTCCAAAAACAGTCTGGCGAGCGTGCTGGACGGTATAGAGGGGGTGGGCAAACGCAAGCGCATCGCGCTTATGGAAAAGTTTTCCAATATAGAAAGAATTATGAACGCCACGGAAGAAGAGCTTGCCAAAACCGAGGGAATAGGTCCCGCGTTGGCTAAGAAGATAAAGGCGTATCTCAGCGAGAATTTATGAAAGAATTGAATTGCAGACTAATAGTTTCCGACTTTGACGGCACGCTTGCAAACTCGGAAAATCAGGTTCCCGAAAGCGTGGTAAACGCCATAAATGCCTACGTAAACGACGGAGGAATCTTTGCCGTGTGCACGGGCAGGATATTGCCGTCCGTGCTTCCCCGCGCGAGGGGAATGGGCTTAAAGGGCTTGGTCGTCGCCTGTCAGGGGGCGGTTATTGCCGAAATTGAAACGGGCAAAATTATAAGAAACGTTTGCCTTGCCCCCGCGGAGGCGGCTGAAATTTGCAGCGCGGTAGAGGAGCTGGACGAAAACGTTCAACTCTACTTCGAGGACGGTTTTTACAGCAGTCTGCCCGCGGACGAAAAGCATTTAAATTATTACGAAAGCATTATAGGGGTAACGGCTCTGCATTCCGATTTGCCCCTGTCCGAGGTTGCGGCGGGCGGAAAAAAGGCGTTTAATAAAGTTGCGGTATTGTGCCGCCCCGAAGCTCAGGCGGAGCTGTTTAAAAAGCTTGCGGCGCGGCTTGGAAGTAAGTTCGACGTTACTTGCAGCGCAAAAGTGCTTATTGAAATTGCGCCGCTCGGCGAAACCAAGGGCGCGGCGGTTGAGTTTTTGGGCGCGCATTACGGCGTGCCCGTCGAAAGCTGTTGCGCCGTAGGCGATAATTTAAACGATATAACTATGATTGAAAGGGCGGGCGTAGGCGTGGCTGTCGGCAACGCCGAAAAAGAGCTTAAAGAGGTTGCCGATTACATAACCGTAACCAACGACGAGGGCGCGGTGGCGGCGGTCATTGAAAAGTTCGGGTATAAAGAAGTATGATGGAAATTTTAGCCCCCGCGGGCGACGAAAGTTGCGCGTACGCCGCAATCAATGCGGGCGCGGACGCAATATATCTCGGGCTATCGGCGTTTTCCGCGCGCAGTAGCGCGGCTAATTTCGATTGGCAGTCGCTGGAAAATCTAATTGCACGCGCGCACCTTTTCGGCGTAAAAATTTACGTGGCAATGAACACGCTCGTAAAAAATTCGGAGCTGAAAGAGTTTGTAAATAGCGCGGTTAAGGCGCACAATGCGGGCGCGGACGCACTAATAATTCAGGATATTTATCTCGGCGCATACTTAAAAAAGCTCTGCCCGCAAATGTGCCTGCATCTGTCCACGCAGGCGGGGGTAAACAACGTTTTAGGCGCGCAGTACGCCAAAGAGCTGGGTTTTTCGCGCGTAGTGCTGGCAAGGGAAACGACAATTGCCGATGTCGAAAAAATCTCCAAAGTTATAGAAACGGAGGCGTTTATTCAGGGCGCGCTCTGCACCTGTTTTTCGGGGCAGTGCTATCTATCTTCGTTTGCGGGCGGCAACAGCGGCAACAGGGGTAAGTGCAAACAGCCCTGCCGCAAGCAGTATAAAATAGACAGGCGGGGGTTCGAGGAATACGCGTACCGTATTTCCCTTTCCGATTTGTGCGTGGGCGAGGATATTAAAAAACTTGCGCAGGCGGGCGTTTCTTCCTTTAAAATAGAGGGGAGAATGCGCCGCCCCGAATACGTTTCCGCCGCGGTCGATTACTATAAAAAGCTGTTGGACGGAAGCGCGTGCGCCGCGCAATTTTCCGCATTGAATCGCGCATATAACAGGGGCAATTACACTAAGGGGCTTGCATTCGGGCAGGACAGGTCGCTAATATCTTCCGCCGTTCAGGGGCATATGGGCGAGTACGTCGGCGTAATTTCGGTTGAAAGCGGCAAGTATATCTGCCGCACTTCCGCGCGCGCGGGCGAGGGCGACGGCTTTAAAATTTTGAGAAACGGCAAAGAACTGTGCGGCGCGGCGTTCGGCGAAAGGGTAAAGGGCGGCTTTACGTTAAAGTGTTCCGTAAGGCTGAAAAACGGCGACAAAGCTTTTATTACAACCGACAATTCTTTAAGCAAAAACCTGTCGTCCGTAAGCCGCAAATACGAGTTGAAAATTTCGGCTGTGTTCGCTTGCGGCAAACGCCCCGTTGTAACCGTAAACGGCAGGCAATATACGGCGGATTTTGATGCGGAAGCTTCCCGCGGGAGCAGTTTTACCGCCGAAGATTTTAAAAAAAGCTTCAATAAAACGGACATATATCCGTACCAATTGGTTTACGGCGACATCTCCGTTGTTGGCGATATTTTTGTGCCCGCTTCCCTTCTCAACGCGTTCAGGCGCGAAGTTTACGCGCAGATTATGCGCGAACATTGCCCGAACGGTTCGGCAATGTACAGTCAAAACGTATGCCTTCCCAAACCCGAGGCTCAGCAAAAAAACGACAAAACGGCGATTATCGCGCGTTCGCTCCGCGGCGTAAAGGCGGATATAGGTATATTGAAACCCGACGCGTATAAAGGCGATTTGTCGCCGCTTTTAAAGGGCTTTACGGGCGAAAAATTCCTCTATCTTCCGCCCCGCCTGACGGACGGTGAATTGGAGGGTGTAAAGGGGCTTTTGCAGCCGTTCGACGGCATATATTGCGGGGGCAATTACGCCGTTCCGCTTGCAAGAGCGCTTGATAAAAAGCTTTTTGCGGGCGCGGGTTTCAATCTATTCAACTATGTTTCCGTAGATATGTGCCCTGCCGACTATAAGGTTATTTCCAAGGAACTTACCGTGGCGGAAGCCAAGCAGCTTGCTCGCTTTAATACGTTTTATCTTACGAGCGGCGATATAAAGGTTATGGACCTCGTTTACTGTCCGTTCGGTAAAACCTGCCGCGATTGCGATAAAAGGGACTTCTATATCCTTACGGACGGCGACGGCAGGGCGTTCCCGCTCAGGCGGTACGAAACGGAGGGTTGCCGCTTCGAACTGTACAACTGCGCGGAACTCAAATGTCAAAACGCGTTTACGGGAGCATTGAAAGTCGAAGTTTGTCCAAGCGGTTTTTACGCCCGAAACTCCAAGCGCGGGGAAAGCGGCTACACGAAAGGGCACTCCGAAAAACCCGTATTTTAAAAAATTTATTGTTTAAAAGATTATGGATAAATCAAATTTACGCAAACTCGAACTCGATAAAATCCTATGCGCCTGCTCGGAGTTTGCCTGCCTCAACTCCACAAAGAGCTCGCTTAAAAACCTTGCGCCATCGAGCGACGTTGCAGAGGTGCGCGAAAGGTTGGCTTTCACGCAGGAGTGCGACAGGCTTCTGTTTAAATACGGCGTGGGCAAAGTGGAGTACTTCCCCGACGTTCTGCCCCTTGTCCGCCGCGCGGCAAAGGGGGCGGCGCTTTCCTGCGGGGAGTTGCTCGACGTAAACGCCCTGCTCCGTTCGGCGCGCGCTTCGTACCGCGCGGTAAATTCGGCGGACGAAGATATAGTAATAATGAAAGGGCTTGCCGCGCGTCTGTATTTTGACGAGGCGCTCGAAAGGGATATAACCGAAAAGATTATAAATTCCGAACAGGTAAGCGACTTTGCAAGCGACGCGCTGTACTCAATAAGAAGCAAAATCAAAAGCTTAAACGAAAGGATAAGGAGCAGTCTTTCCGAGTATGTTACGGGCGCCAACACGGCGTATTTGCAGGACAGCATAGTAACCATAAGAAACGACAGATACGTAATTCCCGTCAAGGCGGAGTACAAGGGCAGGGTAAAGGGCTTTGTGCACGACCGTTCGCAGTCGGGCGCGACTTTCTTTATCGAGCCGGAGTACGTTTTGAATTTAAACAACGAACTCATTTCCCTTACGCTCGACGAAAAGCAGGAAGTGGAGCGCATTTTAAAAGCCCTGTCGGCGCGCGTCGGCGCAATGGCGGATTTGCTGGAAAGGGATATAGAGGCGCTTACGGAAATTGACTTGAATTACGCGAGGGCGGAGTACGCCTACTCTATAAAGGCGACCTGCCCTAAAATAAATAAGCGCGGTTATGTAAACATCGTAAAGGGGCGGCACCCGCTGATAGATAAAAACACGGTTGTGCCCGTTTCGGTAGAGCTGGGTAAAGACTATTCTTTTTTACTTCTCAGCGGCGCAAACACGGGCGGCAAGACGGTAACGCTTAAAATGACGGGGCTGTTCTGCCTTATGGCTGAATGCGGACTGTTTATACCCGCGGCGGAGGGCAGCGAAGTGTGCGCGTTCGCCAACGTGTTCTGCGACGTGGGCGACAGTCAGAGCATAGAGGACAGCCTTTCAACCTTTTCCAGCCATATGACAGCCGTGTCGGCGATTTGCGACGGAGCGGACGGCGACAGTCTTGTGCTGATAGACGAGCTGGGCGGCGGCACCAATCCCGACGAGGGGCAGGCAATCGCCCGCGCCGTAACCGAGTACCTGCTTGCGTGTGGTGCCAAGGGAATTATAACCACGCACTTCACCGCGCTGAAAGAGTTTGCCTACGCGTTGGGCGGCATTGAAAACGCGTCTATGCAATTCGACAGCGCAACGTTAAAGCCGCTTTACAGTATAAAAATAGGTCTTGCGGGCGCAAGCAACGCGCTTGCCGTTTCCCGCAGGCTGGGTATGAAGCCCGAAATACTTGCCGCGGCGGAGAGCTATCTTTCCGACGAGGGCAGAAGTTACGACAATATTTTAAAGAGGGCTGAGGAGAGCCGTCTGGAAGCCGACGCGGCGGCGGAGCGCGCCCGCAGGCTGGAAACCGAGTGGGGCGAAAAGACGGAACAAGCCAAAAAGGTCTTGGCTTCGCTCGAACGGGAAAAGAACAGTCTGGGCGCAAGCGCAAGGGCGGAGAGCAGGCGCATTATAAACGAACGCACAGCCCGCGCCGAGCAACTGCTTGAAGAAATCGAGGGTATATTTGCCAAAGAAGAACTTACGCAAAGCGATTTAATACGCGCGCGTACTCTGAAAAACAAATTAAAGGACGAAGCGTACAGGCAGGAAGAAACGACATCGGTGCAGGAGTACCGCCCCGCTACGGCGGACGATATTAAGGTGGGCGGCGAAGTGTTTGTTGAAAGTATGCAAAGCGTAGGTACGGTGCTTTCGTTCAACAGGGCTAAGGGCGAGGCGGAAGTTGCCTGCGGAAGCATTAAGTTGAGAGTAGGGCTTTCGGGCTTGAAATATCTGCCGCCGTCAAAGCGTCAACCCGCGGCGCAAAAGGGGCAAAAGGTTAAGGTGGTTAAAAAGTTTTCTCCATCGCAACCGACGTTTGAAATAAACGTAATCGGGCTTACGGTGGAGGAAGCTCTCTACGAAGTGGAAAATTTTCTCGATAAGGCTTTAACCGACAATTTGGAGCAGGTTAAAATTATACACGGCGTAGGCACGGGCAAACTGCGCGCGGCAATCGCTCAAAGGCTTAAAAGCCACCGCGGGGTAAAAGAATTCCGCGCGGGGGCGTACGGCGAGGGGGAAATAGGCGTAACCGTTGTCCTTCTTAAATAAAACTGCAATTCTACATTTGTCAAACCCTAAATAAAATAGTAATACTATTATATTTTTAGGGGCAAACTATTGAAAAATAAAATAATATCGGTTATAGTTAATATCGCATTGTGCGCAATAATCGCTTCGATTAGCATAGTAGGCTTTGTCGGCGGCGAAGCGGCGGAAGTTACTTCCGACGGCGAAAACCTGTACTATAAGTCGGAGGCGGGCAAGGGCGTAAGCTTAATGTTCAACGTATACCAAAACACCCGAAACGTTGAAGCCATTATGGACATTTTGGACGAATACTCGGCAAAGGCGACTTTTTTCCTCGGCGGTTGCTGGGCGGACGACAACATCGACTGCGTGCGGCAAATTGCAGAGCGGGGGCACGAGGTGGCTTCCCACGGGTATTTCCACAAGGACCATTCCAAAATGACTTACGAGCAGAACCTTGCGGAAATACGCCCCAGCGTAAAACTTGTAAACGCCATTCTGGGTAAGGAAATAACTCTGTTCGCCCCGCCATCGGGCGCGTTTAACGACAGCACCGTAACGGCGGCGGCTTCGCTTGGGTTAAAGACGATTATGTGGAGCAGGGATACAATCGATTGGCGCGACGGCGACGTGGCTCTGATAACGAGCCGCGCCACAAAAAATTTGCAAACGGGCGAATTTGTGCTTATGCACCCTATGGACGTAACGGTCAAAGCGCTTCCGCAAATACTCGGTTACATAAGAGAAAACGGCTTAACCGCCGTAACCGTCTCTTACAATTTAGGAGAATAATGGTACATTTTAAACAACTCGACAACGGTATAAGGTTGATAGTAAAGGAAATGAGCGGGCTTATGTCCGTAAGTATGGGCATTATAGTCGGCACGGGCGCGTGCGTGGAGAGCGACGTCGAGGACGGAATTTCTCACTTTATCGAGCATATGCTCTTTAAGGGCACAAAAAAGCGCACCGCGTTTCAGATTTCCGACAGAATGGACGCAATCGGCGCGCAGGTAAACGCCTTTACGAGTAAAGATATAACCTGTTACTACGCAAAGTCCACTTCCAATCACGCGGCGGAAGCTTTCGAAGTGCTTTCCGACCTGTTTTTAAACAGCGTGTTCCCCGAAGAGGAATTGAAGAGGGAAAAGGGCGTTGTGGTTGAAGAAATAAGTATGAACGAAGATACTCCCGACGACCTTTGCCTCGATTTGCTTTCGAAAGCTTTTTTCGGCGAAGAGAATTACGGCAGAAACATTTTGGGAAGCAAGAAAAACGTCAAGGGCTTCACCCGCGAGGATATTCAGGAGTATATGAAGGACAGATATACCGCCGACAATATAGTAATATCTATGGCGGGCAATATCTCCGTCGCGCTCGCCGAGGAGCTCGTCTGTAAATATTTTTCACAAGTGCCGTCGGTTAAGGTGCAAAAGCGCGCGTTAAACGTAAATTTAAAGTCGAAAAATCTTTACAAATCCAAGGATATCGAGCAGATGCACATAGCCATAGCCTATCCTTCTATGAAGAGGTACGAAAAGCTGTGCGACGCAACGCAGATTATGAACGCCGTGCTCGGCGGCAGTATGTCCTCGCGCCTGTTCCAGACCGTGCGCGAAGAGCTGGGGCTGGCTTATACCGTTTATTCCTACGTTACTACTTACGAGCAGTCGGGCGCGCTCACCGTGTACGCGGGCGTAAACGCCGAGCATTATATGCAGTCGCTCGAAGCCATTGAAAAATGCATAGGCAATTTAAGAAAGAAAGACTTAACCGAGGACGAGTTTAAGAGGGGCAAAGAACAGCTTCTCTCTTCGCTAATTTACGCGCAGGAAAGCACAAGCTCGCAGATGCTTCTGTACGGCAAGGAACTCATTTATTCGGGCAGGCTGTACGACTTCGAGGACAGGGTGGGCAAGCTTAACGCCGTAACCCTTGCCGACGTGTGTCAGGCGATAGAGTACAACTTTGACGAAACGTACCGCGCCACCGCGCTTGTCGGCAACGTGGACAAGCCGCTGAAATGAGCGAACGTATAATCGGGTTTGCGCCGTTTTTTCAAAGCGACGCAAAAGTACTTATTTTGGGCAGTTTTCCGTCGGTTAAGAGCAGGGAGCAGAGCTTTTATTACGGACACCCGCAAAACGCTTTCTGGCGCATAATTTCAACCTTTTTCGGCGAGGACAAGCCGATTTGCGCAGATGAGAAAAAGGCGTTTTGCCTGCGCAACAAAATAGCGCTTTGGGATATAGTAACCGACTGCGAAATAGTCGGCAGCCGCGACGAAACAATTAAAAATTTTACCGTGGCAAATTTGCAAGAAGTCTTGCAAAACGCGCCGATAGAGTGTATACTGATAAACGGCGGTCGGGCGTATTCCATATTCGAAAAGCACTACGGCGGGCTTGAAATACCGTATTTTAAGCTTCCGTCAACCAGCCCCGCCAACGCGAGAAGAAAAGATGACGAATGGTACGTTGCTCTACGGAGAGCTTTTAACAGAGATTAAAAAATACTCCGAGCCAGATTACGCCGCGTTTCATAAGCGGTTGTTAAAAAACGAAAGCCTGAACGTATTGGGCGTGCGTATCCCCACTTTGCGAAAGCTTGCAAAGAAGTATAAAGATTGCGTGCCCGCGCTGTTGACTTTCCCCGACGAGTACTACGAAGTTACGTTTTTAAAACTGCAAGCCGCCGCGTTTTTGCCCTACGGCGAATTTGTAAAATATGTGGATAAATGCGTTGCTATAATTGACAACTGGGCTGCTTGCGATTGCTTCGCTCCCAAATGCATAGCAAAGCACAGGGAAGAATTTTTAGAGTACCTAAACGGTTTTATGCTTGCGGGCGGGGAATACGAACAGCGGTTTGCGCTTACTACGCTATTGCATTTTTACGTGGAAGAAAATTGGCTAAAAGTTATATTTTCCTTTGTTAGCAAACGCGCGAATTTGCAATTTTACTACGTGCATATGGCGGCGGCGTGGCTTATTGCCGAAGTTTTGGTAAAGCATTACGACCGCGGCGTGGAGTTTTTGCAAAGCGGCGCGCTGGAAGCTAAAACCCACAACAAAGCCATACAGAAAGCGCGCGAAAGTTACCGCCTGACCAACGAGCAGAAAGATTATTTAAAAAGTTTAAAAAGATAATAATTGCAACAATTTTTGCAAGAGAGGAATTTAATGGAAATCGTTAAACAACTGACGGAAGAATTCAAACTCAGACCCGACCACGCCGAAAACGTGGTAAAGCTTTTGGACGAGGGGAATACGATTCCCTTTATCGCGCGCTACCGCAAGGAGCTCACGGGCGCGATTGACGACCAGATTTTAAGGCAGTTTGCCGACAGGTACGAGTATTTGCAAAATCTGGAAAAGCGCAAGGGCGAAGTTGCCGCGGCTATAACCGAGCAGGGCAAAATGACGGAAGAAATAACCCTCGCTATTGCCGCCTGCGCCACGATGACGGAAATAGAGGACGTTTACCGCCCCTATAAGCAAAAGAAAAAGACGCGCGCGTCGGTTGCAATTGCAAAGGGCTTGCAGCCGCTTGCCGACTACATACTCGCTCAGGAGGGCGACCCTTGGGCGGAAGCGGAGAAGTATATTTCCGAAGAGAACGGCGTTGAAACGGCGCAACAGGCTGTCGACGGCGCAAAGGATATAATCGCGGAAATGGTTTCCGACAACGCCGAACTGAGAAAGAAGTTGCGCGCGCTTATGGAAAACCACGGCGAAATACAGGTAAAACTCGTCAAGGACGACGGCAAGGGCACATACGATATGTACGCCGACTATTGCGAGCTTATACCCGAAATAAAAAATCACAGAATTCTCGCCATAAACCGCGGGGAAAAGGAGGACTGCCTTCGCGTAAAAATAGCGTTCGACGCGGACGTTGCAAAGCGCGTTTGCGCGGCTAAGTACGTAAAGAGCAAGTGCGAGTGCGCCGAACTCATCAAACAAGCCGTGTCCGACGGCTACGACAGGCTTATTCAGCCCTCAGTCGAGCGCGAAGTGCGTTCTATTTTAACCGACAGGGCAAGCGAACAGGCTATTCGTATGTTCGAGGTAAACTTGCGCCCCCTTCTCTTACAGCCCCCTGTAAAGGGCAAAGTAACTCTGGGGCTGGACCCCGGCTACCGCACCGGCTGTAAAGTTGCGGTTGTCGACGATACGGGCAAAGTGCTTGCCACTTCCGTAATCTACCCCGTGCCCCCGCACAGCAAAATAGAAGAGAGCAAGCGCATAATCAAGGACTTGATTGCCAAACATAAAGTCGACGTTATTTCCATAGGTAACGGCACGGCGGGCAAGGAAACTGAAATCTTCGTTGCCGAGCTGTTGAAGGAAGTCGACAGGGAAGTTTCTTACGCCGTCGTAAACGAGGCGGGCGCCTCCGTATATTCTGCAAGTCCGCTTGCCGTGGAAGAATTTCCCGACTACGATTTAACGCTCCGTTCGGCGATATCCATTGCCCGCAGGTTGCAGGACCCTCTTGCCGAACTCATTAAAATCGACCCCAAGTCGATAGGCGTAGGTCAGTATCAGCACGATATGGATAAAAAGCGTTTAGACGCCGTTTTGGGCGGCGTGTTGGAGGACTGCGTGAACAGCGTAGGCGTAGACCTTAACACCGCAAGCGCTTACCTTTTGCGCTACGTGGCGGGTCTTAACGCGGGCGTTGCCAAAAATGTTATTGCCTACCGCGAGGAGAACGGCAAATTTACCGAAAGAAAACAGCTTTTAAAGGTGCCCAAGCTGGGCGCCAAGGCTTACGAACAGTGCGCGGGCTTTTTGAGGATAGTAGACGGCAAAAATATTTTCGACAATACCGCCGTGCACCCCGAAAGCTATGAAAAGGCGGAAAAACTTTTAAGCCTTTTCGGATATACGGCAAACGACGTAAAGGCGGGCAATTTGAAAGAATTACCCGTAAAAATCAGGCAGTACGGCGACGACAGAGCCGCCGCATACTGCGGATTGGACAAGGCGACTATGAACGACATAGTAACCGAATTGTTGAAGCCGGGGCGCGATATCCGCGACAGCCTGCCCTCGCCCATACTCAGAAGGGACATAATGAGCATAGAAGATTTGTCCGTGGGAATGGTTGTTGAAGGCTCGGTGCGCAACGTAATCGACTTCGGCGCGTTTATAGACATAGGCGTGCATCAGGACGGGCTTGTGCACGTTTCCGAAATTACCGACCGCTTTATCAATCACCCTTCCGACGTGTTGAAGGTGGGGCAGAAAGTAAAGGCTGTAATAATTAACCTCGACGTCAAAAAACAGCGCATAGGCTTATCCATCAAGCAGTTGAACAAGTCGCAACAGGCAAAGTAAAAACTTCTTGACACGAACGCTGTTTGGGAGTATAATTTTTATATAAATTTTCAGGAGATTATCGATTATGTTTGATAAAATAGCAAAACTTCTTGCGGAACAGCTTGGTATACCGCAGTCGAAAATTACGTTGGAAAGTAAGATTGTAGAGGACCTCGGCGCCGATTCCCTCGATGTTGTAGAGCTGCTGATGACCCTCGAAGACGAAACGGGTAAAACCATTCCCGACGAGGAGGTAACAAAAATCAAAACCGTCGGCGAGATTGTGGAAGTGATTGAAAAGCTTTAATTTTTAACAGAGTATTTTCAGCCCGCGCGTTAAAAAAACGCGCGGGCTTATTTTGTTTTTTGCCCATAAACGCGCCCGCAATTGCAAAAACGCAAACTCCCCGCATATAATGCAGTAACTATATTTTTTACGGGAGAAAAACGTCTTGGAATGGTTTATGGGACTTTCGGGCTGGCTTCAAGCGCTTTTGGCAACTCTGTTTACCTGGGCGCTTACGGCGCTTGGCGCATCGCTCGTATTCTTTTATAAAAACGTAAGCAAAACGGCGTTTTGCTTTATGCTTTCGGGCGCGGCGGGCATTATGCTTGCGTCGTCCTTTTTTTCGTTGCTTTTACCCGCGCTCGAACAGGGCGGGCAGTATTCGTATATCATACTCACCGCGGGCTTTATACTCGGCGGCTTGCTTATAACGCTAACCGATATTTTAATAGGCAAGCTGAGTAAAAACAAGGATGAAAAGAGCCGCTCCTGCGCGGTTATGTGCGTTGCGGTAACCGTACATAACATACCCGAGGGCTTGGCGGTAGGCGTGGCGTTCGGCGCGCTGTCGCTCGGCGGCGGCGTGGGGGCGGTCGCGGCGATTATGCTTGCGGTGGGCATAGGCATACAAAACTTTCCGGAAGGAATGTGCGTTGCTTTCCCCCTGCGCGCAAACGGCTATTCGCGCGTAAAGAGCTTTTTAATAGGTCAGCTTTCGGGCGCGGTGGAAATAGTAGCGGGCGTAGTGGGCGCGCTTGCCGTTACGCTTGTAAGCGGTATTCTGCCTTTTGCCCTCGCGTTTTCCGCGGGCGCAATGGTGGCGGTAGTCTGCTCCGAACTTGTGCCGGAAAGCTTTGAAACGGATAAGTTAAAGGCAACTATCGGCGTGGTTTTAGGCTTTGCGCTTATGATGATATTGGACGTTGCGTTCGGATAAAAATAAAAAAATTTTTATAAACGGTTGCAAATTTTGTTTGTACGTGATAGAATACAGTTGCCAGACAAGTTGAATAAAAAGTTATCGGATGGGCACACTATATGCGCAGTAGTGTAACCCTTATTTTAGCGTTACGTTTTTAGCAACGCGTTTGCGGAATTTATCCGACTCATTCGATAACTCCATTCGAATAACAACTGTCTGGCGACTGTTTAGGGTACGCATTGCGGGCGGTCCTTAAACGGACCGCCTTATTTTTTGCCCGCAAATTAGGAGTTATCGAATGAAAATAAAATTTTTAACGGTTTTAGCCGTTTTGTCGGCTATGCTTTGCTGTACTCTTTTTCCGGCGTGCGGCAGTACTTGTAAAGCCGAATATAGCGATATGACGGTTTACGAGTACGTTGAGCCTACCTGCACTAAAAAGGGAAGAGAAACTTACTATTATTGTAATTTATGTAAAAAATATTGGACAACCCCCGCGCATAAAAAGGAGACAAGCCCCGAAGCCAACGTTTTGGATAAGTTAGGGCATATTTACAAATATGGTAAATGCGTGCACGAAGGTTGCGGCAAAATAGACCCCGCTCTGCTGCCCGATACGTTGAATATCCCCGACATAGAAGTTTCGGATATAGGTATGCTTACTTGGGGCGGTATTAAAATCGCCAGCAAGTACCGCGTGGAAATTACTGACGAAAACGGACAAAAACACGCGTACGATATTTCCGACAGTCAGCCCTGCGAGTTGAATTTAGCCAACCTCGAAGACGGGCTCCAACTTGCCTACGGCAAAAATTACGCCTCTATCACGGCATATAAACCTTACAGTGAAAATATCGACGGCGAAACGGTAGCCGACGATATCCCCGTAACTGAGAGCAAGAGCGATTTTATTGCAATCAAGCAAAACAGCGGTTATTCGTCAACGACCTTAAATTATGCCGACGAGCTTATATCCATAAACGGCGCATATTCCGACGTGCGCACGGATAACGGCGAAGAATACATACTCATCGAACAGCAGATGAGCGCCGACGCACAAAACGTAAAGTTTAATTTAAGCAGTAAAGTTAAAGCGGCTTCGGGTTGTTTAGTAAGCTACTATAAGGATAAAAATTGCACGAAAGAAATAACGTCTATGGATTGGAAATTCTGGTCTACGCCCGCAGGCGCAACCGATTATTACGTAAAGGTGGAAGGCGTCGTTTCCAAAGTTTATACCGTGCGCGTTTTGGCGGTTAAGCCCGTAGAAGTCAACTTGCTCAAAGCCGAAAGGACGGGTATGTGCCAATACTATTTCACAAAGCTTATCGATGGGCTAACCGTTTTGGAAAACGACTATATCGACGTAAATATGTTCTATGCAAAGGTAGAGAGCTCTTCCGACGTGGTAATCGACGCCGACTTTAAAATGTACGGCGGTTCCACGGACTGCATAATGCCCGTATGCCAGGGCAAATCTTATAACTTCTACGTTATAGACGACAGTTTGCTCGGTTCGGTGGAATCTTCCGTCAAAAAGTACGGCGCTATGTTCGACAGTAAATTTGTTTGGGGCGATAACGGTATGCCGTCGTATTGGACACTGTCGCTCCGCAGCGATTACACGGGTAATGGCGCGTACGTTCCCTATTACTTCGGCGAGGATTGCGTAGTGCCTACCGTACATACGCTGGGGTACAGCAACAACCTGCAAAGGGTAGTATTTGAAAGCGGACATACCGCGCTTGCAAGTCAGCTTTTCTCCGGTTGCGGAAGTATGACCGAGGTATATATACCTAATTCCGCAAAGGACAACTTGGGCGACTTCCTGTTCCCTGCGGCGTTAAAAGATACTTTAACCGTCTATTGCGAATACAACATACCTAACGGCAGATGGAATCAAATAAGCGGAAGTATGAAATATTTCAACACCGTACAAAACGCTACAATTCCGTCGTATGACCAAATAAATTATTAAGCGGTAAATTCAAGCGCCCGCGGAAGTATTTCCGCGGGCGCGGTTTTTTTGCACTCAATTTTGTGATAAGCTGGAAGTTGAAACTGTAAATTTTATAAAAAAATAATTTATTACCGTAGTAAAACCGCGGGCAACCTTAAAATAAGTTGCCCGCGGTTTTTGTGATTATTTTAAAGTAATATATTTTTCAGGGTCTTCTGCTTGTCCGTTTACAAAAACTTCAAAATGCAGGTGGTCGCCGTCATTGTTTTCCGCGCCGCAGGCGGGTTGCACGGTTGCTATCACGTCGCCTTTATTAACGGTATCTCCCACGTTTAATGTCGGTATTGCAACGGCGTAAGTATACTTGGTAATAAATTTGTCGTTGTGCCTTATGGTAATTTCAGAGCCCAATATCTCGTCTTCTTTAATCGCCTCTACAACGCCATTTTCAGCCGATACGATTTGCGTATTTGCAGCGGCTCCGAAATCTATGGCTCTATGCATTACCCAAGCACCCATACCGTTTTGCACAAACTCAAACTTTTTCAAAACTGTCGCGTCTAAGATTGGCAAAATAAAATTTAATACAACGGGTTCCGGATACCCGCAAACGGTGCAAACTTTGTTTTCAAAAGTGTGTTCGCCGATTTCGAGCGATTCATAACAATCCGAACAGGAAATATAGTGTTTGCTTTCATCTTTATTGACGAGTGGTTCTCCGTGTCCTTTCGGCGGCAATACTTTCATTTCCATATGTCCGCACGCGCATCCGCGCAACTGTACCTCCGATTGTGTGCAGTTGCTTTTGTTTACCGGTTGCCATTCCCCGAAAGAATGGGTATGTGCGCCTTCTATTTCACCGCAGTCGATTTTGTCGCCGTTGGTAAGCACAACAAACAGACGCCCGTCTTCGATATAAGCGTTTTCAACGCCTACGCCGTCCTTACCGTCAACTCCGTCCTTACCGTCGGCACCGTCCTTGCCCGAAATCAAAGCAATAAATTCTTCCAACGTGCCGCCGTAACCTAATTTTTGCGCTTGGGCGTAAACGGTAGCTTCGTCGTAATATTGCGCGTCGGACGAGCGCAGTTTGCAGGCGGACGCGGCAAACGAAAGGGTTGTTGCCGCAACGGCGCAAGCCGCTATTGCTAAAATTTTTTTAATAGTTCCGTTCATTTTATTTCTCCTAAAAAAATAAGGGCGCACCTGAAAGGAACGCCCGCATATTGTTCCCGTATAGTTGCGCTAATTTTCCGAATACACAGAAAAAAGGGTACAATTATGCCTCAGTAACCTCTGTGTTCATCATTAAATTAGCGCACATCTATTGTAAATACTAATTGCAAAAAAATCAAGTAAAAATTTTAAATTGCATAAAAAAAAGACATAGCCGCAAAATATTTGTATGGAAAATAATTCTTTAAAAGTAAAATCTTCGCGCCCCTCGGCAATCGTTATAGGCGGCAGTTCGGGCATAGGGTACGAAACGTGCGTGCGCCTTGTAAACCGCGGCTGGGCGGTTACCAACATTTCCCGCACGCCCTGCAACAACGCCAAAGTGCATAATATCTGCGCCGACGTGGCTTACGGAAGCGAAGCATTCGACGCAATTTCTTCCACGGCGGAAAAGTTGGGGCTTAACGCGCTCGTTTATTGCGCGGGCTTTTCAATGGCGGCGCCCATAGAATACGTTAAAGAAACCGACTATAAATACCTTTTCGAGGTAAACTTTTTCGGCGCGCTCAAAGCCGTTCAGGCGGCGATTCCGCATATGAAAAAGAAGGGCGGCAAAATCGTGCTTGTCGGTTCCCTCGGCGGCGAAGTGCCCATTGTTTACGACTGCTTCTATTCCGCTTCGAAAGCCGCGCTCGAAATGCTTGCGCGCGAAGCCAACAGCGAGCTTAATTGCTACAACATCACCGTAACCGCGCTTCTGCCGGGCGGCACGGCAACCAACTTTTCCTACAAGCGCAAAGTATACTCCGAGGAGGAGAACGGCGCGTATGCCAAGCCCTTAAACAGGGCGGTGGCGGCTCTTACCAATATGGAGCAGAGCGGTATGAAGCCTACGAGGGTTGCCGAGGATATTTACAAGATTTTAATATCCGACAAGGCGCCAATAATAAAGACGTGCGGCGCGAAGAATACGGCAATGCGCTTTGCCACACGCGTAATGCCCGAAAAGCTTACTACCTACGTCAACGGGAGAATGTATAATCAATGAGAAAGGAATACGATTTGACCCGCCGCGACGAGCGGGAAACGCTCTACAAGGGAGTAAAGGAAGGAATTATAAAAAATGACAGGAAAGCATAGAGAAAATTATAACGCCAACTATCTCGAATACGTAAAGAGGCACGAGCCAAAGTCCAAGCACTTCAAAAACTGCCTTTCGGCTTTCGGCGTGGGCGGGCTTATTTGTTGCATAGGTCAGTTTTTCCGCTTTATGTTAGAATATGCGGGGCTGTCGGGCGACGTGCTTGCGGGCACCGTATCGGCAATACTCATATTTTTAAGCTGTCTTTTAACGGGCTTGGGCGTTTACGACAGAATTGGCAGGCACGCGGGCGCGGGCTCAATCGTGCCCATTACGGGGTTTGCAAATTCCGTCGCTTCGCCTGCAATCGAGTTTAAAACCGAGGGCTGGATATACGGTATGGCGGCGAAAATGTTTACGGTGGCGGGTCCCATAATCGTATTCGGAGTTTTTTCGGGCGTGCTTGTCGGGCTTATATACTGCTTTGTGTAAAAATCGCCTAATATTGTATCAAATTTACTTCCGTATACAATATATAGTGTAAAAAGCTTGATTATAATCGAGTATTTTATTGTAAAGTGTTGACAAGCATAATGCCGTATGATATAATTCAATCGAACTTAAAGGGCGCGCCGTAACTGACGAGGAGAGCGGAATACCGCAGGGGAGCGGCGCCTTGGCTTATTACCGCCGTTCGTCTGGGCAAATTTACTGCAACGCAAGTAGATTGCCCTGTTTTTTTTCGGGAGGTAAACCGTGGTAGGAAAAATTCATTCCTTCGAAACGTTCGGCACCGTTGACGGACCGGGGATACGCTTTGTTGTGTTTATGCAGGGTTGCCCTATGCGTTGCCTGTACTGCCACAATCCCGATACCTGGCGTACGGACGGGGGCAGGGAGTATACCGCGCAGGACGTCGCCCAACGCGTTTTAAAGTATAAAAGCTATTTTACGGGCGGCGGTGGCGTAACCGTATCGGGCGGCGAGCCTATGTTGCAGGCGGAGTTCGTGTGCGAACTGTTCGGTATTTTAAAGGGCAAGGGCATACATACCGCACTGGACACTTCGGGAATCTTATTCACGCCCGAAAACCGTTCTGCGGTAGACAAGTTGCTCGAAGTTACCGACCTTGTGCTTCTCGATATAAAGCATATCGACGGGGAGGAGCATAAAAAACTGACGGCACATTCCAATAAAAACGTGCTGGCGTTTGCAAAGTATCTTTGCGAAACGGGCAAACCGACGTGGGTGCGGCACGTGCTTGTGCCGGGCATAACGGACAACGACGAATATTTAAGCCGCCTTGCCGAATTTATCGGCGGTTTGGATAACGTGCAAAAGGTAGAGGTTTTGCCCTACCACACAATGGGCGAAGTCAAGTACGGTAATTTAGGTTTGGAGTATGCGTTAAAGGGCGTTCAGCCGCCCGACGGCGTGCGCGTTCAAAACGCCAAGCGCATTTTGGGAGTGATAAAATGATTAGCGAAATCAGCGGCGACTGCCTTGTGGAAGTCAGCGGGGAGGGGTGCGCGGCTTGTCTTGCCGTACTGCCCAACTGCGCGGCTGTCGCAAAAAAGTTTGGTTTAAAGTTAGTTAAAATTAGCGTTGAGGAAGAGCCGCAGGCAATCAACAAGTTTTCGCTGTCGCGTATTCCCTCGATAATAGTAGTTAAGGGCGGCGAGGTTGTCGCCGCGTGTTCGGGCTATCAGCCGCCCGAAATTTTGGAGCTTTGGGTACAGGCAAAGCTGGGGCTGTAAATTTTTAATACATAAAGAGGAGTAAGTTTAATGCTTTTTAAACAATGGGAAGGTTTTAACGCAGGTAAATGGAGCGACGACGAAGTCAACGTAAGGGACTTTATTCAGCATAACTACACGCCTTACGAGGGGGACGGCAAATTTCTGGAAGGTCCTACCGAGGCGACAAGCAAGCTCTGGAAGGAAATAATCGACTTGACCGAGCGCGAGAGAAAGGCGGGCGGAGTGCTTAAAGCCGACACTAAAACGGTGTCCACGCTTACAAGCCACCCTGCGGGGTATATAGATAAGAAGCTTGAAAAAATCGTCGGTTTGCAAACGGACGAGCCTTTCAAGCGCGCGTTGCAGCCTTTCGGCGGCATAAAGATGAGCGAGCAGGCTTTAAATATGTACGGGTACGAGCTCGACCCCGAAATCAAGTATATCTTTACGCACTACCGCAAGACGCATAACGACGGCGTTTACGACGCGTACACGCCCGAAATGCGCCGCGCGCGCACCGCGCATATCCTTACGGGTCTGCCCGATACGTACGGCAGGGGCAGAATCGTGGGCGATTACCGCAGGGTTGCGCTGTACGGCGTGGACTATCTCATAGAGCATAAAAAGCGCGATAAAGATTTTATAGACGGCGATATGACCCCCGACAAGGTGCGCGACAGGGAGGAGCTTTCCGAACAAATCAAGGCGCTTGCCGCGTTAAAGGAAATGGCGGCGCTTTACGGCTACGATATTTCTCAGCCCGCGCAGACGGCAAAGGAAGCCATTCAGTGGCTGTACTTCGGCTATCTCGCCGCGGTAAAGGACCAGAACGGCGCGGCTATGTCGATAGGCAGAAATTCCACCTTCCTCGACATATATATCGAGCGCGATTTGAACAACGGCACGCTTACCGAGCGCGAAGCGCAGGAGCTTATCGACCACTTCGTAATGAAGTTGCGCATAGTAAAGTTTATGCGTATCAAGGACTATAACGAGCTGTTTTCGGGCGACCCTACCTGGGTTACCGAATCTATCGGCGGTATGGGCGTGGACGGCAGAACGCTCGTAACCAAAAACTCTTTCAGAATTCTGCACACGCTCGCCAATCTCGGTCCCGCGCCCGAACCCAACCTCACGGTGCTGTGGTCGCGCAATCTTCCCGCAGGGTTTAAAAAATTCTGCGCGGAAACGTCAATTGCAACTTCGGCTATTCAGTACGAAAGCGACGATTTGATGCGCCCCGAAATGGGAGACGATTACTGCATCGCGTGTTGCGTAAGCTGTATGCGCGTAGGCAAAGATATGCAGTTTTTCGGCGCGAGGGCAAACCTTGCAAAATGCCTGCTGTACGCGATTAACGGCGGCAAGGACGAGGTTACTTTGGATAAGAAGACGGGCAAACATTTGCAGGTTTCACCTATGTTCGCCCCCATACTCGGCGACGGACCGCTCGATTTCGAGGAGGTTAAATGCAAGTACGAGCAGATGCTCGACTGGCTTGCGGGCTTGTATGTAAACACCCTCAACCTCATACACTATATGCACGACAAGTATTCTTACGAGGCTTTGGAGATGGCGTTGCACGATACTAAGGTAAGGCGCTTCTTTGCAACGGGCATTGCAGGGCTTTCCTGTGCGGCGGACAGTCTTTCGGCGATTAAATACGCCAAAGTTTATCCCGTGCGCAACGAGGAGGGAATTGTGGTCGATTTCAAAATCGACGGCGAGTATCCGCAGTACGGCAACAACGACGACAGGGTGGACAGCATTGCCGTTTGGCTTGTAAAGACTTTTATGAGCAAGATAAACAGCCGCTACACCTACCGCGAGAGCGTGCCCACAACTTCCATATTAACCATAACTTCAAACGTCGTTTACGGCAAAAAGACGGGCAACACGCCCGACGGCAGAAGGGCGGGAACGCCGCTTGCGCCCGGCGCGAATCCTATGCACGGCAGGGATAAGAACGGCGCGTTGGCTTCGCTTGAAAGCGTTGCCAAACTTCCCTACGAGTACTCGCGCGACGGCATATCCAATACCTTCTCGGTAACGCCCGCTTCGCTCGGTAAGGACGATTAAAAGGCTCTCGCTTTTTTCGATAGGCGAAATCGAAAAACGTTAAATTAAAAATTTATTAAAAGGAGAAACTACAATGTCAAAGGCAGATAATCTTGTAAATATGCTGGACGCGTACGTTGCGGACGGCGGTCATCATTTAAACGTAAACGTGTTCAGCCGCGAAACGCTGTTGGACGCGCAGGCTCATCCCGAAAAATATCCCCAGCTCACAATTAGGGTGTCGGGCTATGCGGTAAACTTCAACAAGCTTACCAAGGAACAGCAGGACGACGTAATTTCGCGCACCATACACACCAATCTTTAATTAAATTTTGTACGGCGCGGCGCAATAAATTTGCGCCGCGCCGTCTGGAAAAGCAAGTCAAACCTACAAAGGCGTTCCATAAACTTTCCAAACTTTCAATAAACTTTTTGGAGGACGGCTCGGCTGAATAGCCGTTTAAAAGGTTGATTAAGAGGAATAAAATGTGTATAAAGCACGGCGGTTTTGAATAAAAACCGCTTTTTATTTGCGTTTTTATTTTACAAAACAGGTAGCATATAGTATAATTTATTCTGTAATATAATACGTTCGCATATATGTGCGGGCGCTGAATAATTATACGGAAGATTAAATGAACAAAAAGAAGCGTAAACTTTCCCGCGGGGTGATAGCGACAATAGTAACACTTGCCCTTGCAGTAGTGTTCGTTTCCGCCGTTTTAATAACAAATATCTTTATCCCCGTAAAGTACCTTACCGCCTATACCGTCAAAGGTAATGGCAACGCTCGCGGCGCCTTGCGCGTAACTTTTGCCGAGGTTGGTTTCGGCGACTGCGCCCTAATTGAGTTGCCCGACGGTAAAACCGCGCTAATCGACGGCGGCGACGGCTCGTACCCGACCGAATTGAAAGTTTTAAAACTGTTAAATAAGCGCAAGGTAAGCAAGATTGACTATCTTTTTTGCACTTCCGTAAAAAAGGAACACTGCGGCGGACTTGCCGAAGTAGTAAAGTATAAAAACGTTGCGCACGCCTTTATTCCATATTGCCTCAACAGCCGTATAACCGACGAGTTTCATAACTTTTCTGTTGCGCTTAAAAATGCGGGCACGCAAATAACTTACGCGTGCGCGGGCGAGGGCGTGTACGGCGTAGACTACGAATACTTTATAACCTTTCTTTCGCCAGCCGATTACCGCAGTCCCAAGTCGCAGTACGCGCAATTGAACGCCAATCCCACGGCGGCTAATATAGAAAACGCTTCCTCCGTAATTTGGGTGCAGTACGGCGGAACGGCAGTGGCGTTTACTTCCGACGTGCGCGCCGAGGGGCTTGCGCAGATTGTGGAAGATTACAGGCTGTGTAAACAGTTGAATCAGCCGTATTGTCCTGTCGGCGGTTATGAAGTCGATATGAATTACTGTAAGGTGGTAACCGTACCCGCTCACGGCGGGGAGAAGAACACTTACGCGCCCTGGTACGATTTAATCAAGCCGCAACAGGCAATAATAAGCGTGGGCAAAAACTTTGCCGACTATCCGTCGCTCAAAGCTCTGTCCGACGTGTGCAACTACTGTCAGCCGCTGTATACTATGCATAACGGCGATATAACTTTAACCGTGGATATGGGCGGTTACAAAATAGAAAGCGCCGCTTGAAAATTGCGGCGAAAGGAAAAATTACTATGATTAAGCTGACAACCGCGGGCGAATCGCACGGTAAAATGCTGGTGGGTATATTGGAGGGACTGCCTTCCAATCTGCCCGTAAATATCGAGGAAATAGACGGGCAACTCGCCCTGCGCCAAAGCGGTTACGGCAGGGGCGGCAGGCAAAAGATTGAAACGGACAGGGTGGAAATTCTTTCGGGCGTGCGCAACAGGCTTACGCTCGGCAGTCCCGTAGCGTTCTGCGTAAAAAATGCCGACTACGAAAATTGGCGCCCGTATATGGCGGCGGAGGGAGCGGACGTTACGCAAAAAACTCTCACCCGCGTCCGCCCGGGACACGCCGATTTGACGGGAATGTTAAAGTACGGACACACCGACGCGCGCAACGTTTTGGAGCGCGCAAGCGCAAGGGAAACAGCAGTTCGCGTTGCGGGCGGCGCATTGGCTAAGGCGTACCTTAAACAGCTTGGCGTTAAGATAAGCGGATACGTTGTAAGCGTGTGCGGAATAAAGGACGGAAAATTTCATACTTTTGACGAGCTCGACGGTGCGAAGAGCCGTCCTCTGTTTATGCTTGACGATAATAAAGAAAAGCAGGCTATGGCGCTGATTGACAAACTGAAAGCCGAGGGCGACACCGCGGGCGGAGTGGTGGAAATACGCGTAAACGGCTTAAAGAGCGGCTTTGGCAGTTGTATGCGCTATGCGGACAAATTAGACGCTGTTTTGTGCGGGGCGATGCTGAGCGTTCAGGCTATAAAGGGCGCGGAAGTAGGGCTTGGTTTTGCCTGCGCCGACCTTGCGGGAAGCCACGTTCACGACGAAATTTTTATAAAGGACGGCAAGTATACTCGCAATACCAACAACGCGGGCGGAATAGAGGGCGGAATGTCCAACGGGGAAGAAATAGTACTCCGCGCCGCAATGAAACCCATTCCCACGCTTATGAAGGGGCTTAAAACGGTGGATACGGCAAACGGCGGCGCGTGCGTGGCGGCAAGCGAGCGCAGCGACGTGGCGGCAATTTGCGCCTGCGAAATAGTATTGGAAAGCGTTGTCGCTCTGGCTCTTGCCGACGTCGTTTCCGCAAGGCTTGGCGGCGATAATTTAAAGGAGGTAAAGGAGCGGTATTCGCTTCTGCCTTAAATTATGCAGGATATATCAATTTCTACGGCAACCGTAAACAGCGTTATACATTGCGGGCAGGGCGCGTTTGAAAGGTATGCTCCCGCGATAGGGGGCAATCTCTTTATATTGACAGACAGTAACGTTTACGCGCTTTACGGCAAACTGATGGGCGAAACGTTCGGCAACGCGCCTATATATATATTGCCCGCAGGCGAAAAGAGCAAAAACCAAACCAACCTTATTAAAATACTCAACAAAATGATTGAGTGCGGGTTGACGAGAAAGAGCACTCTCGTCGCGTTCGGCGGCGGGGTGGTGGGCGATATAGGCGGGCTTGCCGCTTCGCTGTATATGCGCGGCGTCAACGCAGTGCAAATACCCACTACGCTTTTATCGCAGGTAGACAGTTCGGTCGGAGGCAAAACGGCAATAGATTTCAACGGCGTTAAAAACGTTGTCGGCACCTTTTACCAGCCCTCGCAGGTCATAGTAGACCCTATGTTTCTGCGCACGCTTCCCGCAAGGGAAATGCGTTGCGGGCTTGGCGAAATTATCAAGTACGGCGCGCTTGATTGCGGCATATATGCGGGTCTTTTGAAAAATTCTAATAATTTATTCGACTTGAATTTTCTCGAAAGCATAACCGCGGACTGCATACGCCACAAGGCGGACGTTGTCATAAAGGACGAAAAAGATTTGCTTGGCGCGCGTGCTACGTTAAACCTCGGGCACACTACGGGGCACGCGTTCGAGCTGTACTATAAACGCAAATCTCACGGCGAGTTTGTTTTAATCGGAATGTATTACGAGCTGTATATCGCCCGTCGCGCGGGCGTATGCGGCGGAGAATATGCGGATGCGTTGCGCTCGCTTATCAAGAGGGTAATTAAAAAAATTCCCGCTTGGAAGGACGCGGGCGAAGCGGCGGGCAAAGCAAAGTACGATAAAAAGAACGCGGAACAGTCGCTTGTAAAAATGGTCGTTCCCGCAAGCGAGGGCAGGAGCGCGGAGATTACTTTGCCGCTCGGCGAATACGTTGCGCGGATAGCGGAGTGCGCAAGAACGATAGCGGAGGAAGTATGAAAAAACTTGCCGTAATAGGTAAGGACGTTTCCAAGTCGGTAAGTCCCGAAATTCATAATTATATAGCCGAAAAACTCGGTCTTGAAATTTCTTACGAAAAAATTTCCGTGCCCGAAGAGGAGTTCGAAAGCCGCATAGACGGGTTGCTGTCTAAATACGACGGTTTGAACGTAACCATACCTTACAAGCTGTCGGTTATTCCTCACCTTAAAAAAACCGAGGGGGACGCGCTTGCGTTCGGCGCGGTAAATACCGTGCTTACGGCTTCGTTGACGGGCTACAACACCGACGGGTTGGGCTTTATGCAGATGCTCGATTGTCAAAACGTAAAAACCGCGGGCGAAAGGGCGCTTGTCCTCGGCGCGGGCGGCGCGGGCAGAAGCGTAGCCAAAAAGCTGTTGGACTGCGGCTCGCAGGTGGAAATTTACGACAGGAATTTTTCAACCGCCAAATACGTTGAAAACGAGTTTAAAGGCGTAAAAGCAGTTAGCGAGGTTACGGCGGAGGAGAGGGCAATAATAGTAAACGCAACGGGAGTGGGTATGCATAAAACGGAGGGCGTTTCGCCCGTTACCGGGGAAGTGCTTGCCGCCTGCCGCGTTGCCGTCGACTTGATTTACGAGCCGCCTAAAAGCCGCTTTCTTGCCATAGCGGAAAGCTTGGGCAAAAAGATTATTAACGGCAGGGCGATGCTCTTTTTTCAGGCGTATTATTCCGACTGCATTTACTTCGGGCTTGCGCCCGATAAAGAACGGGCTGAAAAACTTTTTAACGGTTATTTAAAGGAAGTGGTAAAATGAAATTTCTGTTTATCAACGGGGTCAATCTCAATATGACGGGCGTGCGCGAGAAGGGCGTTTACGGCGCGGAAACGTTGGAGGAAATCAACCGCCAAATCGCCGCGCATTTCAAGGGCGACGAGTGCGAGTTTTTCCAAAGCAACATAGAGGGGGAAATTTGTTCGGCGCTCCACGGCGCAAAAGCCGACGGAATAATTTTAAACGCGGGGGCGTTCACTCATTACAGCTACGCCATACGCGACGCGATTGCCTCGCTCTCCGTTCCCGTGGTCGAAGTGCATATGTCCAACGTTCACTCGCGCGAGGAGTTCAGGCACAACTCGGTGTTGTCCGCGGTGTGCAAGGGCGTTGTGCTCGGCTTCGGCAAAAACAGTTATATTCTTGCGGCGGAGAGCTTCAAGCTGTGAACATAGCGCTCTGCGGTATGATGGGCTGCGGCAAAACGACGGTTGCAAACGTGTTTGCCGAGCAGGGCTACGAGGTGGTCGATACCGATAAAATAATAGTCGAAAGATACGGCGCAATCGACGTTATATTCGAAAAATTCGGCGAGGAGCGTTTCCGCAGTATAGAAGCGCAGGTTACCGCGGAAGTTGCAAAAAAATACGCCGACGCGGTAATATCTCTCGGCGGAGGGTGCGTATTGCGCGCCGAAAACGTCAACAATTTAAAGGCGGGCGGAAAAATCGTTTACCTTAAAGCCGAAGCTTCAACGCTTATCGAAAGGCTTAAAGGCGACGCAACGCGTCCGCTTTTAAAGGGCGGCTTGGAAGAGCAGGTAAAAAGTATTTTATCCGCGCGCGCCGAAATTTACGAGAGCGTTGCGGATTTTATAGTGGATACGGATAAACTTACCCCGCAGGAAGTGGCGGAAAGGATAAAGGAAGCAGTTAAATGAAAACCGTGCTTATAACGGGCGGCACAAAGGGCATAGGCAAAGCCGTCGCGCAGGAATTTCTTCAACAGGGTTACGAAGTTATTTTAAATTACTTTCACGACGAGGAAACGGCGCTTGCAACGCAGTCCGAATTTAATATGCAGGGCTTCTGCCCCGTGCTTATGCGCGCCGACGTTTCCGACGAGGAACAGGTAAAGGAAATGTTTAAAGAGGTGTTCCGCATATACGGCAAGGTAGACGTGCTTGTAAACAACGCGGGCATTTCTAAGGTTCAGGTAATACAGGATACCACGCTTTACGATTGGGAAGAAGTTTTCGGCGTAAACGTTACGGGCACGTTTTTGTGCAGCAGGGAAGTTGCCGAAAATATGATTTTTTCGGGCGGCGGGTGTATCATAAACGTATCTTCTATTTGGGGTGAAGTGGGGGCGAGTTGCGAGGTGGCGTATTCGGCTTCCAAGGGCGCGGTAATAGCCTTTACCAAGGCGCTCGCAAAGGAGCTTGCGCCCTCTTTCGTCCGCGTAAACTGCGTTTCCCCCGGCGTAATCGATACGGATATGAACAACCATTTATCAGAGCCGGAAATGGAGGACTTGATAAACCAAATCCCTCTCGGCAGAATGGGCACGGGGGAAGACGTTGCCAAGGCGTGCCTTTTCCTTGCCGAAAACGGTTATATCACGGGCGAAGTGCTGTCAGTAAACGGCGGTTTTGCCAAGTAAATTGCGCCGCTTAAAAAAAATTATAAAAAATAACGCGAAAAATAAAGGAAATGACGGCGGTTTTTCGTATACAATAAGTGGAAATGAAAAAATTCGGTTCGATAAGGGAAAAGACGTACGCAATAGAGGAGAGTTTTCTCTCGCCCTATGCCGCAAAATCTCAAAAGACGAGGGGCAGAAGCAGGGAGGAAGAGCCTTGCTCTATGCGCACCGAATACCAGCGCGACCGCGACAGAATAATATATTCCAAGGCGTTTATAAGGCTTAAAAACAAGACGCAGGTTTTCTTTTCGCCCGAGGGCGACCACTATATAACCCGCCTTACGCATACTTTGGACGTGTCGCAGATAGCGCGCTCGCTTGCGCGCGCCCTTTCGCTCAACGAAGATTTGACCGAAGCAATTGCGCTCGGGCACGACTTGGGACACACCCCTTTCGGGCACAGCGGGGAAAGAATTTTAAACAGACTTTCACCGCAGGGTTTTCGCCATAACGAGCAGTCGGTGCGCGTCGTCGACGTTCTGGAAAAGGACGGCAAGGGGTTAAATCTCACTTACGAGGTGCGCGACGGCATACTCAACCACAAGCAACAGCTTACGCCGTCTACGTTAGAGGGCAAGTGCGTAAACATCGCCGACAGAATAGCTTACATAAACCACGACCTCAACGACGCAGTCCGCGCGGGTATTTTAAAGCTTGACGACGTGCCCGCGGAAATAAGGCGGGTGCTTGGCAACACCTCGCGCGAGAGAATCAACACGGCGGTTTCCTCCGCCTATAAAAACAGCGTGGACAAGCCTTTTGTAGAGCTTGGAAGCGAGGTGGCGCAAGCCAGCGACGAGTTGAGAAAGTTTATGTTCGAGCGGGTGTATTTTACCGAGTTTGCCCGCGGCGAAGAGGAAAAGGCGGAGCGTATGATAACCGCGCTCTACGATTATTTTATACGGCATTTCGAGCAATTGCCCCCCACATATGTTGGACTTAACGGCGATTATTCGAAAGAACAGATAGTTTGCGACTATATTTCTTCTATGACGGACAGGTATGCCGTGTATGTGTTCAATAAAATATTCGTGCCGCGCGGCTGGACTTTTATCGACGAACTCAATTGAGTTTTACCCGGTAATTTTTAAAGAGAACGTATGGGCGGAGTTGACCAAGAATTCCTCAGGGAATTAAAGGAAAAAGTCAATATTGTCGAAGTGGCGGAAAGTTACGTTACTTTGGAAAAGCGGGGGGCGAGTTATTGGGCTTGCTGTCCGTTTCACCACGAAAAAACGCCGTCGTTCGCCATTAACGAAGCCGGTCAGTACTATCATTGTTTTGGGTGCGGGGAATCGGGCGACGTTATCCGCTTCGTGTCGGAAATGGAGTCGCTCGAATTTATGGGCGCCGTAAAAATGCTTGCCGAAAGGGCTAACGTTCCTATGCCCGAAACGGGCGACGACAATGCAAAGACGGCGGAGTTGAAGAGAAAGCGCGATACGCTTTTAAAGATATTAAACGATTGCGCCCACTTCTATTTAAACAATCTCAATTCGGGCAAAGCCGACGCGCATATCGACTATATTTTAAAGAGGCAAATTCCCTCTAATATGGTGCGCGCGTTCGGGCTCGGCGCAAGCTTAAATTTTACCGATTTGCCCAAATACCTTCTTTCGAAAGGTTATACCCAAAAGGATATCGTAGACAGCGGCACGGTAAACGAAGCTAACGGCAGATTGACCGACGCGCAGGGGGGCAGGCTTGTTTTCCCCATAATAAATTCCTACGGCGAAGTAATCGGCTTCGGCGGCAGGGCGCTTAAAAAAACCGACTTCGGCAAGTACGTAAACACGCGCGACACGCTCATATTCAACAAGCGGAAAAATCTGTACAACATAAATCTTGTCAAAAAGCTGAAAAGAAGCCAAACCGTAAAAGAGGTCATTATGGTCGAGGGCTATATGGATACTCTTTCGCTCTATCAGGCGGGCTTTAAAAACGTTGTGGCAAGTATGGGCACTTCGCTCACGCAGGACCAGGCGCGACTCGTAAAGAGGTATGCCGACACGGTGCTAATCAGTTACGACGGCGACGGCGCGGGGCAGAAAGCCAATCTGCGCGGTCTTGACGTTTTAAAGGACGAGGGGCTGAACGTAAAGGTCGTTCCGCTTCCCGAGGGGCTCGACCCGGACGACGTTATAAAACAGCGGGGAACGGAGGGCTATCAAGCCTGTCTTGACGCCGCAATGCCGCTAATCGACTATAAACTTTCCGTAATAAAAAAGGGGTACGATATAAGTAAAACGGAGGATAAGCGCAAATACGTTTCCGAAGCGTTGGGCGTAATACGCACGGCGGACAGCGAAGCGGAGCGGGAAGAGCTGTTAAAGCAGTTAAGAACGCAGTCGGGCATATCTTTCGAAGCGTTAAAACGCGATTTGCAGTCTAAACCGATTGCAAAGGAGAGCGCGGAAACGCCGCCCCCCGTACGGCGGGACGGCGCTGACAGCATAAAAAAGGCTTCGCGCTTCGTAATCGCTTCGTACCTGTTCGGCGCGGACTATACTGCGGATACTCATATCGAGGACGTTTCTTTCAAGGACGAGGTGCATACCGTCATTGCGGGATACATACGCAGTAAATCGCTTATGAACGAAGCCGTGCGGGTAAGCGAAATTTTTGAATTTTTCGATAAAGGCACGGCGGAATACGAGGAGCTGGACAGAATTTTAGACAATTCGGAGGGCGGCGGTTTTACCGACGCGGTTGCGGAAAAGTACTTCTTCGACTGTCTTAAAAAGTTGCAGCTTGCGGACATAGACGAAAAAATCGTCGAGCAGACAAAAAAACTCAACGGCGTGGAAGATTTAGCCGAGCAGGCGAAAGTCGCCCAAAGCATAAGCCAACTGACAAGGCGCAAGGCGCAAATAATCAACGGAAACAGCAGACCGTAAAACGCGGTCTTCGGAAAAGAAAGGATACGGTGTATATATGAATTTATCCGAACAGAAACTCAACGAAATTTTGAAACAGCTTATCGACACGTATTCGTATAAGGGCGCGATTACGACAAACGCTCTTTGCGACGTGCTCGAAAAGTACGAAACCACGCCCGCGCAGGTCGACTATGTATATAAGTCGATAGCCGAGGTCGGCATACAGATTATAGACGAGGCGGAGAGGGACAAAGAACTTTACGAGCAGGCGCTTTCGGATATAAGTTTAGACGACCCCGTTAAGATGTATTTAAAGGATATAGGCGAAGTGCCTCTGCTTTCCGCAGACGACGAAATCGACCTCGCCCGCAGAATACAGGAGGGGGACGAAGAAGCCAAGAAAAAGCTTTCCGAAGCCAATTTGAGGTTGGTCGTTTCCATAGCAAAGCGTTACGTAGGGCGCGGTATGCTGTTTCTCGATTTGATACAGGAAGGCAATATAGGTCTTATGAAAGCCGTTGAAAAATTCGACTATCAGAAGGGCTTCAAGTTTTCAACGTACGCAACCTGGTGGATAAGGCAGGCTATTACAAGGGCGATTGCCGACCAGGCGCGCACCATTCGTATACCCGTGCATATGGTGGAAACCATAAACAAGCTAACGCGCGTGTCGCGCATACTTTTACAGACACTTGGCAGAGAGCCTACCCCCGCGGAAATCGCAAGGGAAATGGGCGTTTCCGAAGAGCGCGTACGCGAAATTCAGAAAATCGCGCAGGACCCCGTTTCTCTCGAAACTCCCATTGGCGAGGAAGAGGACAGCCACCTCGGCGATTTTATAGAGGACGACAGAGCTATAACTCCGTCGGACAGCGTTTCAACGACAATGCTCAAAGAAACGCTCTTATCCGTATTAAACAGCCTTACCCCGCGCGAAGAAAAGGTTTTGCGTTTGAGGTACGGCGTAGACGACGGCAGACCGAGGACGCTTGAAGAGGTGGGCAAGGAATTTAACGTAACCCGCGAAAGAATAAGGCAGATTGAAGCCAAGGCGCTGAGAAAACTGCGCCACCCGTCGCGCTCCAAGCATCTTAAAGATTTCCTTGATACCTGATGGGAAGAATAGAAATTCTATGTTCCTATATCGATAATTGCGACAGCTTTGCCGACGTTGGGTGCGACCACGGCTATTGCACGCAGTACGCGCTTAAAAGCGGCAAATGCAAAAGCGCGGTAATCGCCGATATAAGCGCAAAGTGCCTTGCCAAAGCCGAAACTCTGCTTGCCGAATTTATAGAAAAGGGCGTTTGCCGCTCCGTTTGTTGCGACGGGCTGAGCGGCGTTCCGCAGGATACGGAGCAGGTTTTAATAGCAGGTATGGGCGGCGACGAAATAATAAAGATACTTACGCGGGGCTTTGTGCCCGAAAAGTTTGTTTTTCAGCCTATGAAAAACGTTGTCGGGTTGAGAAAATTTTTGCTTGAACGCGGCTGTAAAATAACTGACGACGATATTTTTTACGACGGCAAATATTACTTTGTAATCAAGGGCGAAAGGCGGGGCGGAACGGAGGAGTATTCCTCGGCGGAGCTGTTTTTCGGCAGGGACAGTTTAAAAAATCCCGTGCTTAAAAGCTATGCCCAAGCGGAACTTATAAAGAGGGAAAGATATTTTGACGACTGCGCCGACTCGTCGGCTCGCAAAAAAACAGCAAATGAAATAAACCTTTTAAAGGAGGTGCTCGAATGACTGTCGGGCAAGCGCTTGCGCTGTACGAAAATAAGGTTGCGCCCGTAAAGGTTTCGGACGATTTCTGTGCAAAATACAAAATGTACGACAACAGCGGTGTTATAATAGACTGCGGGAAAGAAGTTACGGGCGTTCTGTTTACGCTGGACTTGTCCGAAGCCGCCGTAAAGCTTGCAACGGAAAGGGGATACAACCTCATTATAACCCATCATCCCGCCATATACGGGGGTGTAAGCCGTATCGATACGGTAAACGTACCCCAATCGCGGGCAATTGCGGGCTGTATAAAAAACGGCGTTTCCGTCATATCTATGCACCTCAATTCCGACGCCGCGCCGGAGGGAATAGATTATTACCTTATGCGCGGGCTGGGCGGTAAAGTCGGCAAAACTTTGTGCAATATCGAGGGCGGCGCGTACGGCAGGGTTTACGAAATAGAAAAGACTACGCTTGCTAAGTTAGCCGCGAGAGCGGCGGAAACTTTTCGTTCGCCCCGCGTCGTTTACTTCGGCGAAGCGGACAGGCAAATTAAAAAGGCGGCTTCCTTTTGCGGTGCGGGTTGCGACGACGACACCGTCGCGTTCGCCAAGGCGCAGGGCGCGGACTTGTTTGTGTCGAGCGACTTGAAGCACCATCAGATAGCCGACCTTGTTGAAAGCGGAATAGCCGTTTTACAACTCACGCACTATTGCGCGGAAAGTTACGGCTTTGAAAAAATTTACGAAGAATTAAAAAAATATTTAAACGTGCCGTCGTCGTTCTTTTTCGACGGACGGTTCGCATAACTCGGGTACTTTCGCCCGAAAGCCGCAAAACCCATTTGCGGAAAGACAATTTGAAGGAGATATTTTATGGCACAGATTGCACAGCTTTTACTCTATCAGCAGAAGGACGCGGAGCTTTTAAAGCTCGAACAGGAAATAGCCAACTCGGACGAGCGTAAAAAGTACGCGCAGACAAAGAGCTATCTGAACAAGGCTTCGGATAAGCTCGACAAGCTCGAAGCGCAGGCGCAGGGGATTATAACCCGCCTCGAAGCGCTCAACGGTCGCTATGCGGAAATTTCGGAAACGCTGAAAGACTTCGAGCATCTCGACGAGCTTGTCGAGGGCGGCGCCGACCTCTCGTTCTATCAGCGCAGTCTGGCGCAGGTTATAAGCGAAATTAAGACCTTAAAGGGAGAAATAGCCGCGCTCACGGGCAAGGCTAAGGAAACCTGCGACGAGTATCAGGCAATGAAAAAGAACGTAATCGCCGCGCAGAAGCAGTATCCCGAACAGCAGGCGGCTTACAAGCAGTTCAAGCAGTCCAAGCAGGAGCAAACGGATAAAATCAACGCCGAGCTCGAAGCGCTTGCCAAGGGTATCGACGACGAGGTGTTGCACAAATATCAGGCGAAACGTTCGGAGCGCATATTCCCCATAATCTGTCAAATCAAGGCGGACAGGTGCTCGAAATGCGGAATAGAGCTTTCCATTGCCGATAAGGAAAAGGTTGCCGCGGGCAAGGTGGTGGAGTGTGAAAACTGCCACAGAATTTTATATAAGGAATAATTTTTATGAAGCTGAGCGGTAAAACGGTTGCCGTGTTCGGCGACAGCATAGCGTACGGTTCGGGCAACGGCGGTTTCGGCGTGGGCGAGTACCTGCAAAAAGACCTCGGCTTAAAGTCTGTAAAGTACGCGGTGGGCGGCGCGCGGGTAGGCTTGCGCGCAGATAAAAATTGGGTGGTTACGCAGGTTATTCAAGCCGTAAAGGACGGCGTTTCACCCGATTACATAGTGTTTGACGGCTTTACCAACGACTGCAACGTTTCCGAGGGGGCGGACGTTCCCGACGTGCCGCTCGGTGAAATAACCGAGGGTTACGACGGCTTCGATATTTTCAAGGCGGACGAAACTATGTCTTTCAGCCGTTGCTTCGAAGAAGTTGTATTCGCGTTTTTAAAGTACTTTCCCAAAGCCAAAGTTTTGTTTTTCCGCCCCCACAATATGGGCAGGCGGGACGATAAATTGCAGAGGGTATACGGCGAACGCGCCGTTGAAATCTGCAAAAAATGGGGTATTGCGTACGTGGACTTGTACCGCGAATGCGGGCTGAATACTTTTATACCCGAACACCGCGATATTTTCACTTGCGACAGTTACGGCTGGGGCAGGGGCGACTGCACCCACCCCAACGCGCTTGGGTACGAGCTGAAATATATGCCGCTAATCGAAGCAAAGCTGTCGACGCTTTAAATGAATAAACGCGGCGGGCAAACGCATAGTTTTGCTTGGCGCGCCGATATTTTGCAAAAGAGGTTAAAAATGAAAGTTTTAATGCTTAACGGAAGCACTCACGAAAACGGAACGACTTCCGCGGCGCTTAAAGTTATAGCCGCCGAGCTTAAAGCGCAGGGGGTTGAAAGCGAAATTGTTTGCCTCGGCAAGGCGGCGGTACATTCCTGTACGGGTTGCTCCTGCTGTCAGAAGCTGGGTAAATGCATTTTCAACGACGACCCGCTGAATACGATAGGCGAAAAGGTAAAGGACGCCGACGGCTATATTTTTGCCGCGCCCGTGCATTACGCTTCGCCCTCGGGCGCGTTGGTCGCTCTTATGGACAGGCTTTTTTACGCGTACGGAAAGTATATGAAGTTCAAACCTGCGGCAAGCGTCGTAGTCGCGCGCCGCGCAGGCACTACGGCATCGTACGACGTGCTTAACAAGTACATACAAATAAACAGTATGATTCAGGTGCCGTCCACCTATTGGAATATGACGTTCGGCACAAACGCCGAAGAAACGTTAAAGGACGCGGAAGGGCAGACGATAATGCGCGCCATAGCTTCGAACACGGCGTGGCTTTTAAAGCTTTTGCACAGCGTTAAGGGGACGGAGCTGGAAAGACCTTTGATAATAGACAAGGTAAAAACCAATTTTATAAAATAGATATTCTGGTAAAAAGGGCAAAAAAATAACGGGTCCGCTTATGCCGTGTGTGAAAAAGTATTAACCCGCTTCTCGCAGGTGGGTGCGACGGAGCGAAAAACTAATCGGACTTTCCGTATAAAACAGACCTTGCCTATTTTCGCAAACGTTCCGCTCCCTAAAAAATAATGTGGATTACGAATTTCCCACATCACGCACACAGCAGACCTGTCAAAAGTATTATAGCACGGGTAAAGTAAAATTGCAAGCGGTGGAAAAAAGGTGCGCGCTTGTATTTTATGGCAAATGCGGCGGAACGCTTAACTTATTTAATTGTTGAAATTACTATTTGGACATATAAGGAGAAATTTATGGAAGAGATGACGGGCGTACTCGCCTGCGACACAACGCCTTACGAACAATTTAAGTCGCACGTGGGCGAAACAGTTACAATCAAGGGCGCGGTTCACAATATAAGGGATATGTCGGACTTTGCTTTTATTATAATAAGAACGGCGAGGGAGCTTATACAGTGCGTGTATTCCCCCGATTTTTCCGATTACAGGCTCGACGAAAAGCTTGTGGAGCAGTGTTCGGTAAAGGTTAAGGGCAAAGTTGTTAAAAGCGAAACGCGCGACGGCAGCGAAAGGTACGAACTGCAAATTCACGGCATAGAAATATTGTCTACGCCCGCGGCGATTCCCCCCGTGGTAATTTCCAAAAAGCAAATCAACGCCGATTTGAGCGTAAATCTCGACTACCGCCCCGTAACCTTGCGCAACCCCAAGGAGAGGGCTATATTCAAAATTCAAGAGGGTATTCAGCGCGGTTTCCGCGAATATCTTTCAAGTCAGGGCTTTACCGAAATTCATTCGCCCAAAATCAATTTTGCGGGCGCGGAGGGCGGCACCAACGTATTCAAGCTCGACTACTTCGGCAAGCAGGTCTATCTTGCCCAAAGCCCCCAGCTCTACAAACAGGCGCTTGTGCCCGTCTACGAAAGGGTGTTCGAAATAGCGCCCGTATTCAGGGCGGAGCATCACGACACTTCCCGCCATTTAAACGAGTATATCTCTATGGACTTCGAAATGGGGTTTATAGACAGCTTTACCGATATAATGAATATGGAAACGGGCGTTTTGAAATACATTATGGAATTGTTGAAAAACGAGTACGCGCCCGAAGTAGAGTTGCTTAAAGTAGATATACCCCAAATTACGTCTATACCCTGCGTAAAGTTTAAAGACGCAAAGGAGCTGTGCGTAAAGAAGCTTAAAAACATAACCGATATGAAGGACTTCGAGCCGGAGGAGGAGGCGTTCCTCGGCAAGTGGGCAAAGCAGCAGTTTAATTCCGATTTTCTGTTTGTAACGCACTACCTTTCCAAAAAACGCCCCTTCTACACCAAGGACGACCCCGCCGACCCCGAGGTTACTCTTTCGTTCGACCTCTTATTCAGGGGAATAGAAATTACTTCGGGCGGGCAGAGAATACACGACTATGCCGAGCAGGTGGAAAAGATGAAAAAGCTTGGTATGAACCCCGAGGAATTCGAAACGTATTTAATGCTTCATAAGTACGGCGCGCCCCCGCACGGCGGTCTGGGCTTGGGGCTCGAAAGGCTTACTATGCACCTTTTGGGCTTTAAAAACGTGCGCAACGCCGCAATGTTCCCCCGCGACATAAACCGCGTATCCCCTTAAATTTAAAGTAAAATCAAATATTTTCAGGCGCGCGCTACCGAGTGCCCGCCGATGCACAGGCATTTTGTCCGCGCCGTTAGGTCCTTGAAGGTGCGGACGGAGTGCCTTTTTTTATGGGAAGCTTGTTATGAAAAAATTTTTTAAGAGTATAAAAATTGCGGAATGGCTTATTTGGAGTATAAGCGTCGTTGCGGCAACCGCTTCGTTCTTCGCGTTCAAAAATACCAACTATCACTATCTTGCGGGCGCAATCATAGGTTTTACCGCGCTTGTTTTCGTTTCTAAGGGCAATCCCTCAGGTCAGGTTTTAACCGTGGCGTTCGCCGTGTTTTACGGTATAATTTCCTATTCGTTTAAATATTACGGCGAAATGCTTACGTACCTCGGTATGACCGCGCCCATAGCAATAGCCGCGCTTGTAATGTGGTTGAAAAACCCGTATAAAGGCGACGCAAGTCAGGTAAAGGTAAATACGCTTTCCAAAAAGGAGCTGGCGTTGTTTGCGCTTCTGTCCGTAGCCGTTACGGTTGCGTTTTACTTTATATTAAAGGCGTTCGGCACGGCAAATTTAATAGTAAGCACAGTATCCGTCTTTACTTCTTTCGCCGCTTCGTATCTTACTTTGCGCCGAAGCAGATTTTATGCCGTCGGCTACGCGCTCAACGATATAGTGCTTATAGTTATGTGGTCGCTCGCCTGCAAACAAAGTTTAACCTACCTGCCTATGGTAATCTGCTTCGCCGCTTTTTTAGCCCTCGATATTTACGGCTTTATAAATTGGTCGGCTATGAAAAGAGTGCAGAGTGAGGAAGAGCAGTCGGCGGATAAATAAATTTTTTTAACGCCGCCGTACTTGCGATTGCTTTTAAAATACGTCGGTGATATAATATATATAATAAGAAAAGCATTTTACAGAGGTAACACATATGAATTACAGAGAGGAAAGTCTTAAAAAACACGCCGAGTGGAAGGGTAAAATAGAAACCGTTTGCCGCGTTCCCACCGACAGCAGAGAAGCGCTTTCGCTTGCGTACACGCCGGGAGTAGCCGAGCCGTGTATGGCTATTCACGCCGACAGGGAAAAGAGCTTCGAGCTTACCCGCCGCTGGAATACCGTTGCCGTAATTACCGACGGCACGGCAATTTTAGGGCTTGGCGATATAGGACCGGAGGCGGGTATGCCCGTAATGGAGGGCAAATGCGCTCTTTTCAAGGCTTACGGCGACGTCGACGCATTCCCCATATGTTTAAATACAAAGGAGCCTGCGGAAATTATAAAGACCATCGAGCTTATTTCCGGCTCTTTCGGCGGAATAAATTTAGAGGATATTTCCGCGCCCCGCTGCTTCGAGGTGGAAACAAAGCTTAAAGAGGCGCTTGATATTCCCGTATTCCACGACGACCAGCACGGCACCGCAATCGTTATGACCGCCGCGCTTACAAACGCTTTAAAACTTGCGGGAAAGAAAAAGGAAGACATAAAGGTAGTTATAAACGGCGCGGGCGCGGCGGGTATAGCCATTGCCAAAATGTTGCTCGAATACGGCGTTAAAGATATTATTATGGTCGACCGCTTCGGTATAATCTGTCAGGGTGCGCCCGAATTGAACGCCGTCCACGCGGAAATTGCCAAAGTAACCAATAAATCGCGCCTGCAAGGCGGGCTTGCAAATGCTATGAAGGGGGCGGACGTGTTTATCGGCGTTTCCGCGCCAAACTGCGTAAGCAAGGAAATGGTGGCTTCAATGGCGCAAAAAGCCATAGTTTTCACCTGCGCAAATCCCGTGCCCGAAATTCAGCGCAAAGACGCTTTGGAGGCGGGCGCGTTCATTGTCGGTACGGGCTCTTCCGAGCACCCCAACCAAATAAACAACGTGCTTGTTTTTCCCGGACTTTTCCGCGGCGCGTTGGACGTGCGCGCAAAAACCGTCAACCGCCAAATGCTTCTCGCCGCGGCGGAGGGCATTGCTTCCTGCGTGCCCGAAAGCCAACTTTCCGTAGACTATATTTTGCCCTACGCATACGATAAAAACGCCCATAAACGCGTTGCCGAGGCGGTTGCCAAAGCTGCGGTTGAATCGGGCGTGGCAAAGAAAATAATTTAACAAAATAGTTAAAATATACAATATTAGTTAGAATTTTGTCGAAAAATAGTTAATATAGACCCCAAAAATGGAAATTGTATGTAAAATAGTTGCCATTTTCAAGTTATATAATATATAATGTTAGCGTAAATTCAAATAGGCGATTGCGAGGGACGTCCCTCGTTTCCTATGCGTTCCGCATAGGAAACGCCGTAAGAATTATTTATCTTGTATAAAATTTTTTTTGGAGGTTTTATGAGAACTAAAACAAAACGTATCGCTACGGCAGGCGTTGCCGCCGTATGTGCGCTATCGCTTTTTGCAGGCGTTCATTTGCTTACAAAGAGAACGGCAGTTGCTGACGATGCGCAGAACAAGACTATTGCTTCCACTTATTTTTACGATAATCTCAAAGTTATCGAAAACGGTAAGGAGCAGGAGTATACTCTCGCAAAGAAGTTTTATAAGGCTCTTGAAGAGATGTACAACCAAGGCGACTTTTTGGACGGCGAAGTGGAGTATTCGGTTACCGAGCACGACATAGTAACGTCTTCCCAGTTAGAAGCTTGGGTTGTCGGCGGCGACGTTACCGTGCCCAAGGCGTTCAGCGCCGCGCGCGACGCTTTCCTTACCGACCACCCCGAACTCTTTTATATCGATTTTTACAAAATGACCATAAGCGTAGGCAGAAGCAGCGGAGTTTACAGCGGATATATCGACAGCGGAAGAGAAGCCAACCTCTACTGCGACAACAGTTTTAATTCCGTTGAGGAAGTAAACGCGGCTATAAAAGAGTACAATGCAACGATAGACGAAATTGCAACCAAAGCTCTCAACGCGCAGAAAGACGACAAATATTATCAGAGAGACGAATTTTTAGTAAAATACGTAAACAAATATCTTGCCGAAAGCATCAAGTACGATTATGCGGCTCTCGAAAGCAACAGCGCAACCGCTTCGTCGAATATCAACACGTCTTACGGCGGTCTTGTAGTCAAAAAGGCTGTTTGCGGCGGTTTCTCCCGCGCGTTTAAAGCCGTTATGGATAAGCTCGAAATTCCCTGCATAACCGTAAACGGATACAGCAACCAAAAGGACGCAAGCGGCAATAACTCCGGTTCCAGCATCTACCATATGTGGAACTACGTTTGGCTTGAAAACCCCGCTCCCGCAGCCGAAGCCGCTTCGTATGCGGCGTATGCCGATAGCGCAAACGGCGAATGGTACGGCGTTGACGTAACCTGGAACAGCGCGGCAGGCAATAAATACAGATACGCTATTTTAAGCGCCGCCGCCGAAAAAGAAATTCACGTAACCGACGGCGTTATATCCTCTTCGGGTTACGAGCTTAAATATCCCGCTCTCTCTTCGCACAACTTCGGCAGCACGGGCAAAACCGACGGACTTCAAAATTACGTTACGTACACGCCCGTAGGCGACGAGAAAGACGATTACGGTCAGCCTTTGATGAGCAACCGCACCACCGTAAGCTATAACGGCAAGGGCGCCAAGAGGCTTCAAGAAGAGGACGGACTGTATCTTGTAGTGCGTTTTGCATATTATTTTAATAGGGAAATTGCCTGGACTAAGTGGATGTCAATAAATGCATTCAGGGAATATGCCGAGATTGCTATCGATAACGTAGACGGTAACATTCAGGATACGGGTAATGAAACCTGGTTTACGGATAATACTTCCGTTTACTATACGCAGTTCGCGGTATTCGATACTGCTCCCGACTTTCCTACCAATATTCATTCCGATTCGCTTGGAATTGATAAAACCATTTATATGCAGTATAAAGATAATACGTTGAACGAAAGCAAGGCGATAGCGGTGGGTAAAGTTCAGGTAAACGAGTCTTTCGGTACTTATACGCCCGCGCCCTACGTTTCAAGGACTACGCCTAATCACGGTGAGGAACTTTACATCAACGACGGTATGGGTAGCAAAGAGACCCCTACTACCGTTGCCGAAAGCAAAGCGTTTGTTATGGAAATAACCTATACCGAGCCTTTGCACGTCCTTGACGAGAGCAAGCCCATAGGCATTTCCTTCGTGTCCGAGCACCCCAACGCACAGAAGCACGCTAAGTTCTATCCGGTAAATGAAAACGGAGATTTGGTGGAATTGGTTGAAAGAGCGGTAAGCTCCGGCGACTCCACGTTATCCCGCAATACGTTAAGGTTTAAGTTTGCGCCCAGCCTGATGTATGAACACAACCGCGAAGGTTACGAATTTGTGTTTACTAACGTAGGCTCTTCGAAAGAGGTTGCAAGAATTGACGAGAACGGGCAAACGACGTTTGAAATGTCGAATAAGATTCCCAATACCGTTTATTATAATTTCAGCAGGCTTTATTTAGCTTGCCCCGCACGCTTTAACTACGACGGAAGACTTTGGGTAGATTGCTGCGCTCAACCTACGCTTGTTTCCAACTCCGACCTGGCCGCAATGGATTTCAAGGACGAAGACGGCAACAGCACTTTCTCCGAAAATGAAAGAAGCCAGATGATGTTGGTAGCGGAAAAGGCGGAAACTTCCACCGTAGACACTATGCTCGACGAAATAAGCGGCGATAGCAATATCAATGTAAACAAAGAGGAAATCAAGCACAGCGAAACGTACGACATCAGATTGCAGATTTGCGGTAAATATCCCACAATTCCGGACGGAAGCTACGTAAAAATTGCGCTCGGCTTCCCCCAAGGATACGGACCCGACGACGAGGGCGTAACGTTTAAACTCTTCCACCGTAAGCACGACCCCAAGACTGACACTTATACTATCGAAGAAGTTCCCTGCGTAGTAACCAAGTTCGGTATCGTTGCAACGGTTACAAGCTTCTCGCCCTATATGGTAGCGGTTGTAGACGCTGAAAAGGCGGTTGATAAAACCGTTTATGCAAGCATAGAAGGCAAGGGCGGTAAACTGACGGTTGACGACGGTAAAATTCAGTCGATTAAGGAAGGCGGAAGCTACACTTATACGATTGTTCCCGACGCAGGCTACAAAATTTACAGCGTTAAGCTTAACGGAACGGAAGTTAAGGACAAAGTAAATGCGGAAGGCAAGCTGACCGTAAATTATGCTGATTTGCAGACTAATAACGAGCTTGAAATACAGTATATTTCCGAGGCGGCTGCTCAGCGTTACGAAGCCAAGGAAGACTTTGAAATCGTTGAACCCGTAAAGATTTTCGTTCAGGAAGGCACCCTTTATGAAAGCGAAATAATTACAGGCAACGGCGGAAACGGCAGCAATCTTGTAATAATCGTTAGCATTGTTGCGGCGGTAGTGGTTGTTGCGGCTGTTGCAATCGGCGCGGTTGTAATAGTTAAAAAGAAGAAGGAAGAAGACTGATTAAAGTTCAAAGACAAAGTAAGTTTGAAGCCAACCTGGATTACAGAGTGAATACCAGGACAGCCAGGGCTACACAG
>OFFL01000414.1_pt1 | contig 48508 bp, 44 predicted proteins | sample 1521391 | NCBI WGS metagenome assembly OFFL01 (sample SAMEA3504082, study PRJEB24116) | mouse gut metagenome | biome: mouse gut; feature: mouse-associated habitat; material: faeces | place: Denmark | collected 2011
ATTCCTTTCGCCCCGCCCTCCGCTACGCGTCGGACGGGGATAGTGACACCAACGGACTTTCAGCCCTCCGCTATTTGAACCGCATTGCAAGGTCGGTGCGTCCGTAAAGCGAACATTGATTATCAACGGATTATCGGACGCACAGACCGTGCGTCCATACCTTGTCGACCAAAATTTTGCAGTTCCGCAACATCCTCCATCACTATACAACGTAGCTGCATCAGTTGTTTTCTCCATCTTGATACCATCTGAATTGCAATATTTTAATACCTGACCGATAAAATTTCGTTCAAAATCTTGCATAATAAAAAAAATAGCAGTACATTTGCAACGCAAAAGCCGATAAGACCGTCAGAAAGCCCCAAAGCCAAAGCAAAAATACCTGCTTCAGTAGCTCAGTTGGTTAGAGCACCTGACTGTTAATCAGGGGGTCGTTGGTTCAAGCCCATCCTGAAGCGCAAAAAAGCCTCGGAATCATCACGATTTCGAGGCTTTTTTGTGTATTTCCGCACCTTCCCTATTATAATAGAAAACGGCATGACCTGAAATAGGCCATGCCGTTATGGTTTACCTGAGCGCAGGCCGCATTATTCCCGATGAGTGGGCATCTCCACTTTGCAGACTTTGCCCGGTATATAGGGCGGATTCTCTGTAGTATTGTTGGCAGGATGCCAGATGTCTCGGGTACCTGCCACCCACTCCCTGAACCAAGGCCATGCCTCTCCGATATTTACCTCCTCGCGAGGCCAGAACCATCCATAATAACACAGCAGCATCTGTGGCGCAACGTGGGAATTGTTCTCATTCGGTGCGTGAATGGCATATGTGCCATCACCAAGCCGGCCGGAGAACGGCGTCAGTCCATTCTCGTAATCCTCTTCAACCCCCGAGGGATTGAACGACACCGAATTATAGTACTTCATCTCATCTTCAGGGTCAACAAGTACCCAAAAACCATGCAGCGGAGTGTTGTCAGCACCAAGGTCGGTGGGTGGCCTCATAGGGTCGATGGCGTCAAGCGCATCAAGCGGAATCGAGAAGCTCAATGCTCGACCCGAATGGGTCAGAACGTCACTTTTGACATTTATAGGCCTCTCATGCCCCTCAGCTCTCAACCAGCGGTGCAGTTCCGTACCCACTATATACGTTCCATGTTGGGAAAACTTGCTATCTATGATTTCTGCCACATACGTGTCCTCCACGACTGACTTGCCCACCTGGCCTTCATACATCAGATAGATAGGCATCGTGCCTCCTGCCGCACGCGGCTCTACGATTATACGCCGGCCAAGGATACTTGGCACAGGATAATTGCCGTTGGCCTGAGTGTATTTTCTGGTATAATCAGTCGTTATGTCATAGACAGTCACGACGAGATCATTGAAATCCCAATCATAGCTTCCGCCAAGATCCTCCGCTGCTATATACCATGGGAAGCATTTGAAATCCTCTCCGTACTGAACCACTTCTCTGCGGTCGCCACTCGGTCCTTCGAGAAGAAGGACGCAATCCGAGAAGTCAGGATCATTGGTAAATATATCATCAGGCTCGGTCATGAACCCGAGAGAAAATCCACGGTAATTACTCTTGTCACCATAAACGTCAAGATGCACCGGAGTACACCAGGAATAGTTGAACACAGTGCCTACCTTTCCGGCAGCAGCCGCGTAACAGTAGTTTATATCCTTAAGCCTCAGATTCCAGAATCCATGGGTCCAATATTTGGCATTAAAACGGGGCTGCGTAAAACTGATATGCTCGCAATCTCGCCCGAAGCCATCCGTATAAGTATCCTTCAGACCGGTCTTGATATAAAATCCTACTAATTGGGAATTACCCTCGAATCCGTCAAGCTCGATATGTGCCCCTTCCACTTTAAACGTCCAGTCATTCCCGACCGAACCATAGTCATAAGCCTCATCGCCATCACTGACAACCCAGTCGTCATCCTCCGTCTTTTTATACATAATAGCCGTAGACACCGGGATATCAAGGTCAATAAAGCATATTTCAGCCGGCTTAGTAACATCAAAACCATACGCACCGATTATGTAGTCTTTGTCACCATGCCTATCCTTCCGCCAATAAATCGGATATACATTAAACCATTTATCATTTTTGGATGTATGATAACTATTATAATAGAACAGAGCGGTTGATGAGGGATCCTGAAAAGAGGGACATCCATCGACCGGATTGAACTTATCACAATATTTCTCTTTTAAAGCTCGTCCGGAGAAAGTGATTTCTCTGTGAGCCTCGTTATCATAACTGATAGTAAGACCGTTGTCACTTCCGGTTGAAGTCGAGACCGAGCGACCACCGCCTGACGCAAGATTAAGCACCGACCCGATCGGTGTCACATATTCCCTGCCGTCAGCAAGAACTATAAGTTCTTTCACACACCGTGGGACATTTACCATCACAGGCTGCGTACCAATAACGCTACCGATCGAGGCAAACATATATTTCTCACCATCTACTTCGGCAAGAACCGTCACCGGAGTCGGGGTATCGGTCACTATCGTTATGACTGAGGATTGAGCTTCGCTAAACGGCAGTCCCTCGGGATTGGAGCCAAACTCTTTTACAAATTCCCTGGTATATAACTCATCACGGTCAGGTGGGATGATTTCACCCTCGGAGCATCCCATGAAAGTGGCAATCACAGGCAACAACGCAGAAAACGTCAACAACAAACTTCTGTTATGCATAATAAATTGATAGATTGGTTCGGTTCATCAACAAAACTATTCGCAAAGATAATGATATTTTCCATTTTCTACCAAAAACTGAGCTTTTTCACATATTGCGCTGTATAACATTCTGGCTCGTATCATCACGTCCCCCATACTATATGCCCTTTCAGTGGCATTGTTATCAATCCTTTGTGTTTGGGTCTATCTCTTGCTTGTCAAACTTCTCTCCCAAGCAAATTCATTGTTGAGACCGGTAAAGACATGATTTAAAGTGTGAGCCTTAAAAACAAACAGCACCCCAAAAGTTTTGAGTCTAACTTTTGGGGTGCTGTTTGTTAAGCTACTTAACGACGGCGGTTAAGACCGTTGTCCGTACCGGTTGAGAAACCTCCGTTGCGTGTGGCCGCATTCATGAACGGATCGTCAAAGAAGTCATCTTCTTCCTCCTCGTCATTGGTACTTTCCTCCTGCTCACCACGCTTCTTCTTAGGCTTATTCTTGGTGATTTCACGCGGCTTTTGCATGTCGATGGGTAGTTCATAAATATCCCATGACTGCTCCACATCCCAATTTTTTTTGAGCGTCAACTTCTTGGGATAATAGTACACCTCCTCGGGCTGCAGAGAGTCAAGAAGATTGCCGGTAGTGTAGATACCATTCGTGTCACTGTCAATGAACAGACGAGCGTAATAGGTGGATGGTGCAAGATAGTCAATCACAGCCGTGGAGCCTTTGACAGGGGAGGTGGCCACAACTTTGTCCGACTGGTTAAGCAGTTCCACCACAGCCGGACGCCCCTGCAGACCGCTTATGGAGAATATCAGCGACGAGTAATCCTCTGCTTTCTTGGTGGTGAACTCATGGGTAAACTGCTTATTTACCACTCCGTAGGCATCCCTGATGGCAGCAGAGTCGATGGTGAGGCGGTACTTTGTGCCCTCTTCCCATGTGTAAGGGGCCACGAACTCCATGCTGCGCATAGAGTCGGGACGAGCGATGTGGAGTGTTGGCACGACTGTCCAAATGGTGTCAAGCAGCATCTCCATTTTCACCGCCGCACTGTCGAACCATACCACCGGAGTAGTGGCGGCAAAAGAAAGCGGACGGTTAAGTTCCTGGGTTGAACCGGACGTGGCCTTGAAGTCAAGCACAGGTGCCGGTTCGGGAGGGCAGACCGAATCGGGATCCTCCCCTTTTTCTATGGCCTTTCGGCGTTTCTCCTCACGCTCCTTACGTTTTTTCTCCTCATCGCGACGCTTCTGTTTTGCCCCTTTCACCACTAATCGGAGGGTGTCGGTGGTGAGCGAAAGGTTTTCAAGAGTATCGGTGCGGTAGTACATAGCCTCGACGCGCAGGGTGTCAAGTGCCATTAGCGAAGTATCGGTAATCCAATAAACCAGCGAGTCAAGAGTGGATGATGACTCGAGTGTGCTCCATGTAGAAATCTCGTCCCCGGCACGATGTGTGTCAATGAGCTTGATGATGGGGAGTGTGTCAGCCGGAGCACCGAAGTTGAATGTGATGCGACGGTTGTCGGGACGCTCATAGTCACGCAGGTACTGAGGTGAATAATTTTCGTTGAACCATGTGAGCAACACGTCGTCGGGAAGGAAACGAGTGCCGGGGCGCGACACGATAGAGTCGCGGTCATCAGCGGTACGCAAAGTGTCTATCACAGTTATAGGCTCGCTTGAAGGAGAGATGGTTACATCGTAGAAAGCCACATCCTCCGAGCGGTCCCAATGATAGTCACGGTTCACATCGTTGATGGCGAAAATGCGGTATGTCCCCGCCTTAAGGTTGCGGAGTGTGAATTGGCCGAGCTGATTGGTTTTGGTGATGCGTTCGAACGGCAGTGTAGTGATGGCAGTGTCGGAGAGGTTGGAGTAAACACCTATGAGCATACCCTGTGCCGGCTCTAAGTTACGGGCTTCGAACACACGTCCTGAGATGCGGAGCGTGTCTATGCTGTCGCCTGTGGCAAAGTCAAGGGCAAATCCGTCGAGGATGTTCGATTCATTGAGGTCCTTGATTGCATCGGCGAAGTCTATTGTATAGGTCATGTCGGGCTGCATTGTGTCACGCAGTTCGACGGTGACTTTGCGCCCTATGGCCGACACCACCGGTGTGGTACGCTGCGCCGGCGAGACCACAACCTTGTTCATGGCATCATCAAGTGCCACATTCTCATTGAACTCCACCACTATCTTATTGCCGCTGAAGCGTAACTGTCCAGGACGCGGGTTAGAACCCACGTAGACAGGCGGATCGGTGTCGCGGGGGCCACCTTCAGGTCGGCCCATACTGGCACACGCAGCCAAAAAGGCTGCCAAGATGATAACGAGGAGATAACGCATGGAGGTCATATCTGTGAGCGGTTGGATGTCAATTGCTTAAACACCGATTACTCGGCGTTTTATGAAAAATGGAGACAAATTTAGATATTTTTTACTATCTTTGCAACCCTTTCGCCAAAAACTCGCGCCATGAGAACTATTTTAAAACACTGAATGTTAACCCTATAAATACCATTTTTAATAATTTTTTCAATCCACAGTCTATTATGAGCCCTTTAATCATCAATATCGTAGGCTACGCGGCCGCCATCTGCATGGTGTGCGGTTATCTCCCACAGGCTATCTACACTATCCGTACCCGTGACACCGACGGCATCGCTATGCCGACATTCCTGCTGCTCGCCTTCGGAAGCATCTTCTTTGTTATCCAAGGTTTCATGTTGGGCAACTGGCCCCTCATCATCACCAACACCATCACCACGGTATCATCGGCCATCGTTTTCGCCATTAAGATCAAAAACGACTATTTCAAAGGGAAGAAAAGATAACATGATATTCCGGATCTAATTCCCCCCTGACATTAAAATCAGCCCATATATAGCATTCAGGCAGAAGTCAGTGAAGACCTCTGCCTGGATGTGAAGATGCGTCATGGCGTGTGGTTAGACATACGCCATGGATGTTTTCGGGAGGGTTGGATTACTTTTGACGCCGCCAGGTGAGTTCCGGGGTGCCGGTGGCATGGTTGATGTAACGTGCCAAGGCAAAAAGATAGTCACTGAGACGGTTCACGTAAGTAATGGCATCAGGGTGCACGAACGCCCCGGTGGACGTGAGGGTTAGAATCTCTCGCTCCGCCCTGCGACATACTGTGCGGGCCACGTGGGCGTGGCAAGCCGCGACAGTCCCGCCGGGAAGCACAAATAATTTAAGTGGCGGAGTCATGGAATCGAGGGTGTCGATGGCATGTTCAAGATCGGCTATAGCATCGTCGGCAAGTGGCGACGGGACACTTGCCGAGGGGTCTACGTCGGTGGCAAGATGCGAGCCGAGGTCAAACAGCGTGGAGCTTATTTTCACGAGCATGGCCGGGACGAAATCGTCAAGGAAACCGCAATGGGCATGCACAAGCCCTATATGTGAATTAAGCTCATCTACTGTGCCATAGGCACATACGCGAGGTGAGTTTTTGGCCACGCGCTGACCACCTACAAGTGCGGTGGTGCCACGGTCGCCGGTGCGGGTATAGAGGGGTGACTTTTTCATATCGAATATTGTTAAAACTTGTATCGGAGGCAAATTTACAAAGATTTTGAGTAATTTTGCATCATTAACCCCTTAGTTGAGAATTTTTATATTTATATAATATGTTTTCAGGAATAGTTGAAGAAGCCGCCCGCGTGGTGGACGTAATACGCCATGACGGCAACGTGGATCTGAGAGTGGAATGTTCATTCACCGATGAACTGAAAATAGACCAAAGTGTGGCCCACAACGGAGTATGCCTCACAGTGGTATCACTTCCGGGCGACGGCACCTATACAGTAACAGCCATCCAGGAGACACTTGACCGCAGCAACCTCGGCGACCTCCGCCCCGGCGACTTGGTGAACCTCGAACGGTCAATGATGATGAACGGCCGTCTGGACGGCCACATCGTGCAGGGGCACGTCGACACCACCGCCATCTGCGAGGATATCGAGGAGGTGGAAGGTAGCCGCTACTACAAATTCACATACAAAGTGGACCCTCAGATGGCCTCAAAGGGTTATGTCACTGTCGAAAAAGGCTCGGTGACAGTCAACGGCGTCAGCCTCACCGTGTGCGACTCGGAGAAGGAGTCGTTCCGCGTGGCCATAATCCCCTATACTTTCGAGCACACCAATTTCAAGGAAATACACAAGGGTACAAAAGTGAACCTTGAGTTTGACATCATCGGCAAATATCTATCCCGGCTGATGTCACACGAATAACTCCATACATCCACCACGTTTCAACCCCCCGACACCATGAGAAAGGCTTTTGTTGCAGCCACACTCGTCCTGGCAGGTCTCACCGCCGGCGCACAGCAGGCATTGTGGGGAGTGCCGCAGCTCATATCACCTGAGCTTAACCCAGACACCACAGTGACATTCCGCTTAATAGCCCCGGGCGCCCGCACGGTGCAGGTGGCCGGTGACTTTAACTCATCCTCCCAGGCCAACCTCAAACGCAATGCCGATGGGGTGTGGGAATACACCACACAGAAACTCGCGCCGGAACTCTACAGCTACAGCTTCTTCGTGGACAGCCTGAGGATCAACGATCCCTCCAACGTCTATGCCGTGCGTGACGTGGCCACCGTGAGCAACATATTCCTCATCCCTGGCGGCCGTGCCGACCTTTATGCCGTCAACGATGTGCCACATGGGACTGTGTCACGTGTATGGTATGACAGCCCGACACTCGGGATGAAACGCCGTATGAGTGTCTACACCCCTCCGGGCTACGAGAACAGCACTGAACGCTATCCGGTGTTCTATCTGCTTCACGGCATGGGTGGAGACGAGGAGGCGTGGCTCACACTCGGGCGCGCATCTCAAATACTGGACAACCTGATCGCCTCGGGACAGGCAAAGCCGATGATAGTGGTGATGACCAACGGCAACGCCTCGCAGGAGGCAGCTCCCGGAGAGACACATTACGGCCTAAAGCCTCCGACCATAGCATTGCCGCGCACAATGGAGGGCTCGTTCGAGACGGCCTTTCCTGACGTGGTGAAATTCATAGACTCCACCTACCGCACGCATCCTGACAAGGCTCACCGTGCCATAGCGGGATTGTCGATGGGTGGATTTCACGCCCTCCACATCTCCAAGGAGTATCCCGAACTCTTTGACTACGTAGGGCTATTCTCAGCCGCAATCAAGCCACGCGAGGACACCGGCTCGCCTATCTACACCGACCTCGATGGAAAATTGCGCCGACAGTTCGAACTGGAGCCGCGCCTCTACTGGATAGCCATCGGCGACAAGGATTTCCTTTATGAAGCCAACAGAGACTACCGCAAGATGCTCGACGCGAAGGGGTATCCCTATACCTATTACGAGACCTCCGATGGCCACATCTGGAAAAACTGGCGCATATATCTGAGCGAGTTTGTGCCACAGCTTTTCAAATAGCGTATGGAGCACAGCCAAAACACCGGAAATGGTTTAAACCAAAAGCCTTAAGCCCTTGTTATTACGGTATGTAATCAACAAGGGAGCCGCTTGGACCCCATCCTCTCTCTGACGGCCAACGAGGCTATGGCAGGTGTTTTTTAACTTTTTTAATTAAAAATTTAAAAGAAGTCAGATTAAATCCCCTACCTTTGTAGGTCGTTAGCCACAGGTGGGCCGCAGAGGCTTTCCCCGCGAGTTAACAAATATAACATATACGATAATTATGGAAAAGAAAGAATTGGACCGCATCAGCTATGCTCTTGGTCTGAGCATGGGCAACAATTTTCGCGCTAGCGGAATTCAGCAGATCAATGTAGAAGACTTTGCCGACGGCGTGGCCGCGGTGTTCTACGGCTCAGAGCCCAAAATGAGCTACGATGAGGCCAAAGCAGAGATACAGAAGTATTTCACAGAACTTGAAAAGAAACAGCAGGCCGAAGCTGCCAAGATGGCAGAGGTAAACGAAGCTGCCGGCAAGCAGTTCCTCGAAGAGAACGGCAAGCGCGCAGAGGTAAAGACCACAGCGTCAGGTCTCCAGTATGAAGTCCTCCAGGATGGTGACGGCGAGCAGCCCACCGCACAGGACCAGGTAGAGGTACACTACACCGGCAAGCTCATCGACGGAACAGTGTTTGACAGCTCGGTAGAGCGCGGCGTTCCCGCGACATTCGGTGTCACCCAGGTGATCCCCGGATGGGTAGAGGCACTTCAGCTCATGAAGGCCGGTTCAAAGTGGCGTCTCTTCATCCCCTCGCAGCTGGCCTACGGTCCGCAGGGTGCAGGTGGCGTCATCGGCCCGAACTCCACACTTATCTTTGACGTGGAGCTTCTGAAAGTCATCAAGAAATGATGCGCAGCATAAAGGCATTCATTCTCTCGCTAATGATAGCGTTGCCGGTTTTGACCGCACAGGCGGTTGAAACCGGTGACTCGTTGTCACGCGCACTGGCCACCTACTGGGGCTCGTCGATAAGCCTGAAGGATATGCCCGCCGGAAGCCTCAGGGAGTTCAACCGCGGCCTTACCGAAGCGGTGACAGCCGGGACCGACTCTACACGTCTGGCATATTTCCGCGGCATAGACCTCGGCAACCGCATGCGCTCAAGCCTCGACGACATGTCGGAGCTGGGAATGCAGATTGACGTCCGCACATTTGCCGACGCACTCGTCAAAGTGCTCTCAGGCGAAAACGTAGGGTTCACCCCTACCACGGCCCAGACATACATAGACCGCTTCGTAGGACCGAGCAACCAGACAGCCGACCCGGAGACTGAAAAAGCATTCGTCGAAGCCGCCTCCAAAATCGAGGGGGCTACCGTCACACCGTCGGGGCTGGTGTTCATCGTCATCACCGAGGGCGAGGGCGCGATGCCTACCCGCGACCAGCACGTCAACATTGAATATGTGGCGCGCCTGAGCAACGGCTATGTATTCGACCGCACGGAAGGGCCGGTCAACTTCGACCTCGTGCATCTGATACCCGGATTCAGCGAAGGGCTCCAGCTCATGAAACCGGGAGGCACTTACCGCCTCGTCATACCATCGCAGATAGCCTACGGCGACAATCCAGTCGGCGGCGTGATACCCGGCGGCTCAGCCCTCGACTTCACAGTCAAGCTGCTGTCGATCGACGAGAATTAATCTCTGCACAGTATAATCAAAAAGGAATACAACCCATTAACAAATAACCAATTTATGAAAAAATTATTGATGGTTTGCGGCGTTGCCGCAATGATGCTTGGCACCACCTCATGCGGTGGCAACTCAAGCTCCAGCGCCGACAACAACGGTTTCGGCGACTCAATCTCCACTGCACTCGGTACCTCTAACGGCGCCCGCCTCGCATCGGACTACAACACTCTCCCCGAAGACCAGAAAAAGATGCTCAAGAAGGATGATATCCTCCGTGGCTTCAAGCAGGTAATCATGACCGATACCACCCAGCAGGGCTATCTCACAGGCCTTTCATTCGGTATGCAGATCGCAGGCCAGCTCTATCGTTACGAACAGGCCGGCATCAAGGTTGACCGCAACAAGGTTTACGACGCTTATGCCAAGGCTTTCATGACTGACTCAATCAGCCCCGAAGAGCTCCAGAAGGCTCAGATGGAATTCCAGTTGCTCGCCCAGCAGGCCCAGCAGAAGATGATGGAATACTACAAGCAGCAGGAAGAAGCTGCCCGCGCAGCCAAGGAAAATTCTCCCGAAGCTAAGGAAAACACCGAGAAGGGTGCAGCTTTCGTAAAGGACGCCATGGCTAAGGATCCCGCCATCAAGCTCTCTGACTCAGGTCTCGCTTACAAGGTGGTTACCGAAGGTACCGGCGAACCTGTCGGCAAGGACGGCAGCGCAGTCATCAAGTACACCGGCAAGCTCATCGACGGCACAGTGTTCGACAGCAACGACCAGGGCATCAGCATGAACCCCGCACGTGTGGTTCCCGGCTTCGGCGAAGGTCTCTCAATGATGAAGAAGGGTGGCAAGTATGTCCTCTACATCCCAGGCAACCTCGCCTACGGTGTTGACGGCAACCCACAGGCTGGCATCGGCCCCAACGCCATGCTCGTGTTTGAGGTTGAAGCTACTGACGTTACCCCCGGCAAGTAATTTGTCCATGACATAACAGTGCCTCCCGGCAACCGGGACGCATAACGACAATAACAGGATACCCCTTCCGATCTCCGGCATCAACCGGAGCGGAAGGGGTATCCTTATCATTATCAGGCTGTCGGAGTTATGCGCATGTGGGCATCGGGATAGCGGAGCACCAGGCATGAAGCCTCGGTGAGCACCACAGCCTCGGTGTTACGCACACCCTGCTTACGGAAACTGATACGGTTGGCCGAGAAGGGGACATGCGTGTACTTCGTCACATACTCAGGGTCGATCACCAGTCCGCAGCCCGGCTTTCCGCAGAGGTCGAACACCTCGGAGTGAATCACGTAGAGCGAACCGAACTTCGACACCATGCGGTGGAAGTCCACACCCCATATAGTCTCCTTATCGGCGGCCGAAAGTATACGAGTGTTGTCGAGATTATTGAGACATTCCACCAGCGACGAGCCGGCAAGCAGGATCTTACGCGGTGAGCCGGCACCCTCGGCAAAAGCATGGCGCATCAAGGCTATCATCTGCGGATTGCCGAATGCCGCCGGATCATAGGTGAAATCGCGGCCGGCCTGATTCCATATACCACCTGTGAGCAGCACCTCCTCACCGCTTTCGGCCGAGATGGTGAGGCGACGGCGGCTACCGAAGAGAAACGACTTCTCCATGCCGAGACGCATGTCGATGACGGCCACCTCCTCCTGATCGGAAAATGTCCATCCCACCTCCTTGTCGGCGAGACGCTGATAAGTCGATTCCTCGATCTGGGTCTTGAAAATCTGACAATAATTGAATGCCTTGCGCGGAAGTGACGCATACTGGGTGGTCTGCACATCAAGCTCCCCGGCTGCACGGCCCATGCGGACAATCTCGGTGTCGCGCCCGATTAGCGGAAGGCTGACGGAGTCAACATCATCAGGCGTGTCAATATTGACCGGAAGCAGTTCGAGCGATGTCGACGAAGTAGCCTTGACGTAGCACACGAGAGCCTCTTCACGCCCGGAGCCGTCATTGACCTTCACGTCGGGAAACATGACTGTCTCCGACACTGCGAAGATGTGAGGGTCTCTCACTGAGAGGGTGAAAGCCTCGCCCACATCAATCATCTCGCCCCCTTTCTGCGAGGTGACGATGCTCTTGCCGGGCTTTGTGTCCACTGAATAATAGTCAACTTTCATCGACTTAGCCATTCTCGCTCCCACCATTCGTGAAATCTGGTCGAGAGGAGTGGCCGACGGACGTATCTTCACGAGCCTGTTGTCGATGTCGCTTCTCAGAAGCGATGGAGCATGTTCCTCGGTAAGTTTGGCTGTGAGAGGAGCACCGGTGATATGTGTGCCACCTGTAGTGGTCACCACACCCACCGTGGCGAGCATGGTGGTAGCTGCATCGGTGCAACCGGTGATCATCATGACCCAAAGTCCAAGGACTGAGAGCAGGATGAGAAACTTGATGAGATTTTCAAGCGTGAACACACGTCCTAATGCTTCAGAAAGATTAGAATTCTTCATAGTGAGTTATGATTAAGATGGTTATTGAAATTTTCACAGAATTGACGGATGTGATTCCACATCCCAAACGCTTCTCACAGGCCTGGTGAGCACCCTTGAGGTAGCGTCGTTCTCCTCGGGACGGTAATCCTCGGGGGCGATCAGGGTCTCGAGAAAGCCGAGGCCACGGAAATGTGACGGCAGCGTGTCGGCCTGTGCAATCGGGAGCCCGGAGGTCGCGGCCGTTTCAGGGGGCACACCCACGGAATCGGATGCGGGGGATAGCTCCGTGGAGTCGGAGGCCGGAGCGACGCCTGACGGTACGGCCAAAGCGGAAGCCTTCGGCACATCGGAAGCCTCGACCTCGGAGTCAGAGGTCACGTCAGGACATACTTCGGGCTGCGGGGATGTTTCCGTGACATCTGATGATGGCTCCGCTACGCATCCTGGAGGCTGTGGAGATTGTACCGGCAGTGCTGACTGGCGGCGTAGGGAACGCGAATTGATGCGGGAGGAGGAGCAGCGGGAGTGTTTCTTTCGTTTCATAGTGTTGATGAGATGGAGGGTTAAAAAATTAATGTTTTCGGAGATTAGATAATTGTGTCGGTGGTGGTTGGAGCGTCAGCGAGAGGTTGACGATGCAAAGTTACGTCACGCCGACCGGCAAAAAGGTGCGATAATGTCGCGAACTATCTTTTTCGCCCTTAAATTTGTGGAATTTTGTTGATTATTTGTAAATTTGCAAGCTGAAACCAGCATTGTCTATAATTCAATCATTCTCATGAATATCTCATATAATTGGCTCAAAAAGTATCTCGACTTTGACCTTACCCCCGACCAGCTTGCCGCCGCACTTACATCCATAGGCCTTGAGACAGGCTCAGTGGAAGAGGTGGAATCAATCCGTGGTGGCCTCAGGGGCATCGTCATCGGAAAGGTGCTTACCTGCGAAGAGCATCCCAACAGTGACCACCTTCACATCACTACCGTAGACCTCGGGGACGGTCAGCCCACACAGATAGTGTGTGGCGCCCCCAACGTGGCAGCCGGCCAGACAGTAGTGGTAGCCACCGTGGGCACAACGCTCTACAGCGGCGAAGAGCAGTTCCAGATAAAGAAATCCAAAATCCGCGGCACAGAATCATTCGGCATGATATGCGCCGAGGACGAGATAGGTGTAGGCAACTCCCATGACGGAATCATCGTCATCACCGACCCCGAAGTGAAGCCCGGCACACCCGCTGCCGAATACTATGGTCTCACCTCCGACTACGTGCTTGAGGTTGACCTCACCCCCAACCGCATCGACGCCGCATCACACTACGGCGTGGCCCGCGACCTTGCGGCATGGATGTCACAGCACTCCACCCCCTCCACCCTGCGTCGTCCCGATGTCAGCGCATTCGCCCTTGACCAGACTGAAGGCGGCATAAAAGTCACCGTAGAGAACATAGAGGCTTGTCCCCGCTACTCAGGTGTCACCGTCCGCAACGTCACCGTCAAGGAGTCGCCCCAGTGGCTCAAGGATGCACTCTCCACTATCGGCCTGCGCCCCATCAACAACATCGTCGACATCACCAACTACCTGCTCCACGGCATGGGACAACCTCTCCACTGCTTTGACGTAGACAAGATTGCCGGCGGAGAAATCGTGGTGAAGAACGCCACTCAGGGCGAGAAGTTCGTCACCCTCGACGGTGTGGAGCACACTCTCGACTCCCGCGACCTCATGATATGCAACCGCGAAGTCCCCATGTGCATAGCAGGTGTGTTTGGCGGACTCGACTCAGGCGTCACCGAACAGACCACTTCGGTTTTCCTCGAAAGCGCCTACTTCAACCCCACATCGGTGCGTAAGACAGCGCGCCGCCACGGTCTCAACACCGACTCATCATTCCGCTTCGAACGCGGTGTCGACCCCAACAACACCATGTATGTGCTCCGTCTGGCCGCCCTCATGGTCAAGGAGCTCGCAGGAGGTGAAATCTGCGGCCCGTTATGCGACAATTATCCCGAAGCCATCCTCCCTGCCGAAGTCAAGCTTGACTTCGACTATGTGGACCGCCTCGTGGGCAAACATCTCCCGGCCGACACCGTGGTTTCAATTCTCAAGGCACTTGAGATGGAGCTCACCGACATCGACACCAACGGCGGCAGCGTGAGCATGAAAGTGCCGACCTACCGCGTGGATGTGAGCCGCCCCTGCGACGTGGTCGAGGACGTGCTCCGTATCTACGGATATAACAATGTGGAAATCAGCGACACCGTACATTCATCGCTCTCATATAAGACATTCGAGGACGAGGACAATAATCTCCGAAACCTCATCAGCGAGCAGCTATGCGGCGAAGGGTTCAACGAAATCCTCAACAACTCACTCACCGCCGAGGCCTACTATGCCGACCTCGAGCAGTATCCGGCCACACACTGCGTCAAGCTCCTCAACCCCCTGAGCAACGACCTCAATGTGATGCGCCAGACACTCCTCTTCGGCGGACTCGAATCGCTCAGCCACAACATCAACCGCAAAATCGCCGATGTGGCGATGTATGAGTTCGGCAACGTATACTTCTTCAACCCCGACACCGAAGCCACCGCCGAAAATGTCCTGGCTCCCTACCGCGAACAGGCTCGTCTGGCCCTCTGGCTCACAGGCTCACTCCGGCCCGGCAACTGGGCACGTCCTGAGCAACCTGCCACCGTCTACGACCTTAAGGCTGTCATAGCCAATATCATGGCCCGACTCGGCATCAACCCGGCTGAAATCAAACTCACGGCAGGATCATCCGAAATATATGCCGCAAGCATCGACGTGGCGACCCGCTCAGGCAAATCTCTCGGCTCGCTCGGCATACTCGCCAAGAAACTTCTGGCCAAATTCGACATCAAGCAGGAGGTGCTATATGCCGAACTCGACTGGCACGCCCTCGTAAATCTCGCGCGCAAGAAGAAGGTAAGCTACTCGGCTCTGGCCAAAACAATGCCGGTGAAACGCGACCTCGCGCTGCTGCTCGACAAGAAAATCACCATGGCCGAAGTGGAAGCCACCGTGCGCGAAAGCGAACGCCGTCTCCTCAAGAATGTGGAACTCTTCGACGTCTACGAAGGCGACAAGCTACCCGAAGGGAAAAAGTCATACGCCATCGCCATCACCATCCAGGATGACGAAAAAACCCTCCAGGACAAGCAGATCGAGGCCGTGATGAACAAAATCATCACCAATCTCCGCAAGAAGCTCAACGCCGAACTGCGCTGATCCCAGCTTTTACCCCTCTCCTACCCGAAAACGATAAAAAACAACACAAAAACATCATCATAAAGAACTCACCATGGGAAGAGCTTTTGAATACCGCAAAGCAAGAAAACTCAAACGTTGGGGTAACATGTCAAGAACATTTACCCGCATAGGTAAGGAAATCACCATCGCCGCCAAGGCCGGCGGTCCCGACCCTTCCACCAACCCCCGCCTCCGCGCTCTCATGCAGAACGCCAAGGCTGCCAACATGCCCAAGGACACCGTTGAACGTGCCATCAAGAAGGCTACCGACAAGGACGCCGGCGACTACAAGGAAATCGTCTATGAAGGATACGGCCCCTTCGGCATAGCTATCGTGGTGGAAGCCGCCACCGACAACAACACCCGCACCGTGGCCAACGTCCGCTCCTACTTCACAAAGCACGGCGGAACACTCGGCACACAGGGCTCACTCTCATTCATGTTTGACCACAAGAGCGTGTTCAAAATCAAACCCAAGGACGGCGTTTCACTCGAAGACCTCGAACTCGAACTCATCGACTACGGTGTGGATGAACTTGAAAACGACGAGGACGAAATCGTACTCTACGGTGCTTTCGAGGAATACTCCAACATCCAGAAGTATCTCGAGGACAACGGTTTTGAAATCGTTTCATCGGAATTCGAACGCATCCCACACGACCTCAAAGAGGTGACCGAAGAACAGCGCGCCACCATCGAGAAGCTCCTCGAACGTTTCGAGGATGACGAGGATGTGCAGAACGTGTTCCACAACATGAAGGAAGAAGACTGATATCCGAACACACAATAATACAAATACATAATTAAAGCAATACATCTTAACAACGTAAGGAAAGTTAACATAGCCAATTAAGGGGTGTAAAACACCCCGCAGCAGCGCGAATCGTGAGACTCGCGCTGCTGTTTTTTTATCCTCTATAAGCTGAGTCGGCTCACTCTGTGTTAATTAACGTTAACTCAAGGAATTATTTTGTAACAGACTTGTGGATGTTTTGTAACTTAGTTGTAACTTTGCAGCAGTTCTAACCAATCATTCATTTGTAAGTCGACACAGAACATCCCTAAGGGCTGGCAGTGGCCTTAGCTGCCTCAGCTCTCACCCCAGAATCCGTGCAACCCAAGTGACCAAAAACTACCGAAGTATGAACAAACTGACTGTTGCATTGTCTCTCACTCTGACGGTGACCTTAATGGCCACAGGATGCAAAACATCCTCCACTGAGAAAAATCAGGAAAAGGAGGTAAAAGCAAGCATCAAATCCCCCGTACGCTTCAACAGTGACAGCGCCTATGCCTACGTGAAACGCCAGGTAGCTTTCGGACCACGTGTTCCCGGCACCGAAGCCAACCTGAAATGCCGCGAATATATCGTCAACGAGCTTGAGCGTCACGGCGCACAGAACATAACAACACAGACCACAGAAGTCACCGCATATAACGGCGATCGTCTGCCTATAGCCAACATCATGGCCTCGTATAACCCCGAGAGCAGCGACCGCATAATCCTCCTTGCTCACTACGACACCCGCCCATGGGCCGACAGCGATCCACAGGAGGACAACCGCATGCTCCCCGTTCCGGGTGCCAATGACGGCGCAAGCGGTGTGGCAGTGCTCCTTGAGATGGCACGCCAGTTCAACACCATCACTCCACCCATCGGAGTTGACCTGCTCTTTGTCGACGCAGAGGACTACGGACAAGCCTCCGGCTTCTCGACCCACGATGATTCATGGGGTCTCGGCACTCAGTACTGGGTAGCCAACATGCCATACGCATCAGACTCTCTACCACGTTACGGCATTCTCTTTGACATGGTCGGTGGTATGGACGCTAAGTTCCACCGCGAATACTTCTCCGACGAGGAGGCTCCAAAAGTGGTCGACAAAGTGTGGTCAGTAGCTGCACGCTCAGGTTTCGGCGACCGTTTCATCAACAAAAGCGGTGGTGCCGTGGTGGACGACCACGTGTTCCTAAACCGCGCCGGAATCCCGACAATCGACATCATCGAGTCAAAGAATTCAGAAACACGCTCTTTCGCACCAACCTGGCACACTCTCAACGACAATATACAAAACATTGACCCATCGTCGCTCAAAGCTGCCGGCCAAACCGTGCTCAACGTAATCTACAACGAGATACAGTGTAAGAAATAAATTATCATCCTTACACTCGTCGCCAAAATATATCCGAAAGCGTATCGCACCCTGCGATATGCTTTCGGATTTTTATACACCTCGTCCCAACCCCCCCGCAACACCTATATAATATAGGAGGAAAGCGACAAAAATGCTATGTTAAAAACGGTTAAACACTTGTAGACAGCCAATCAGTGTCGTAACTTTGTAAATCTTATTTCACAGTTCATCCAATTCTTTAACACTTTAATCTAAAAATTTATGAAGAAATTTTTACTCTCGCTCGCAGCAGTGATGTCTATGAGCGTTGTGGCCAATGCTGCAACCATCACCGAAACCATCACTGTCGACAATTTCGGATTCACAGCCGCTATAACTTATAAGGATGTAGAATACACTTCGTCTACCACTGGCATTACCTATAAAGGTAATATGTGTAAAGCTGATTCAAAAAATGGCGAAGGTATGCAGTTCCGTACCACTTCTAAAAAAGAAGCTGGCCTTGTTGCCACAGCTAATCCCAACGGTTATAGCATCGTTTCTGTTAAAGTTACACCTTCAACTACAGCAAGCACCACAAATCAATGGGATGTTTACGGCAATGCAACCGCTTACACCACATTTAAAGATCTTTATGATACCACAAAAGCAGGATCTTTAATCGGATCTGGAACAAAGGAAGCTACCGTAACTTCAAATGAAGGTTTAGCGTTCTTTGGATTCCGTGCTAACAAAGCTGCTATCTACATCAACTCAATCGTTATCACCTACGAAACCGGTGGCGCTTCCCTTGAACCCGCTAACCTCAAGTTCTCTGAATCAGAAGTTACCCTCACTATCGGTGACGCATTCACTGCTCCCACCCTTACAAAGGACACTGACGCTGCTGTAACTTACACTTCAAGCACTCCTGAAGTAGCTACTGTAAACGCAACTACCGGTGCTGTTGAAATCCTTGCTGTAGGTACCACCACCATCACAGCAACCGCTGAAAAGAACGACAAATACACCGGCGGAACAGCTTCTTACACCATCACCGTGAACCGCGTGGTTGAAACCGCTACCTTCAACAAGGTTACCACCATCACTTCTGATAAGAAATATGTGATGGTAGCAGACGGCAAGGTTGCTACCCAGGTTCCAGAAAAGGGCTATGGCTATATCAACGTTGAAGATGCCACTGGCGACGCAAGCGTTACTGTTGACGTGCTCAATGCCATCACTATCGCTGCTGTCGATGGCGGTTACACCCTCCAGGACGCAAGCGGTCGTTACATCTATCAGACCGGTACCTTCAACAGCTTCAACGCAGCGGCTACTCTTCCTGCCGAAGGTGGCATCTGGACCATCGCTTTCGAAGCTGACGGCTCAGCTAAGATCACCAACGTTTCTACCGGCAAGTACATCCAGTACAGCGCCAACTACACCAGCTATGGCTGCTATGCTGACGAACAGGGCTCCCTCCCCGCACTCTACGAACTCGCCGGCTCAAGCGCAATCACCGACATCACCGTTGACGAAAACGCTCCTGTGGAATACTTCAACCTTCAGGGCATCCGCGTTGAAAATCCCGAAAACGGCCTCTACATCCGTCGTCAGGGCAACAAGGTGACCAAGGTTCTCGTTAAATAATCCTACCGATCAGGAATATTTATAAAACCGATTCATCAAGCCACGTCCCATCTCCGGGGCGTGGCTTTTTTCTGCCACTATCCGTCCCTCCTCACGCTATTTTTCCACAAGATAGGCTGACCCACATTTCTCGACCGATGGGGGCGCAGAGAAAGCCTGTGACGACAATATCACGTTGGTTAATCTGACAACACACCCCACGGCCTGCCCCAGCCCTTCAAAAGCCGCACCAATCGGAATGATAAGCCGCGGATATCAACCGTGGATACTCCTCGACACCCCTCCGGCAAGGTGCAAAAAAACCAACGCAGGTTTCCGACATTTGGATTGTCACAACCTGCGTTGATTTATATTATGGCTCTGCGATGATTCGCAGAGATGGTGGTATTAACGGCGTTTCTGTTGCTGCTTCTGCTGTTCGCGCAGGATAGCCTGCTGGCGACGCTGTGCCTCCTCGAGGCGAGCCATGAAGCCTGATTTCTTTTTAGGCTTTTTGGCTGACTCTGCCATCTTGGCGCGCATCTTCTCCTCAGAGACAAACTTACGGCAAGCGTAGGTCTGCACAATTGTGATGAGAAGCGAGAGGAAGTAATAGTAGCTCAGACCGGCGGCATAGTTGTTGAAGATGAAAAGGAACATCACCGGCATGAGATACATCATCCATTTCATGCCCGGCATGCCCGACGAGGCCTGGTTCTGCATGTTGATGCGGGTATAGATGATGTTTGTCACAGTCATCAGGAGGCAGAAGAGGCTGATGTGGTTGCCGAAAGTGCTTGAGATGAACGGGATATTGGTGGTCCATGAGATGATGGCGTCAGGAGCCGAGAGGTCCTTGGCCCACAGGAATGACTCTCCGCGCAGCTCTATGGCCGAAGGGAAGAACCAGAACATGGCCACGAGAACAGGCATCTGGAGAAGCATCGGCAGACAGCCTGAAAGAGGATTGGCCCCGGCCCTCGAGTAGAGCGCCATGGTCTCCTGCTGACGTTTCATCGCGTTCTCGTTTCCGGGATATTTCTCATTGAGAGCCTTGATTTCAGGTGCGAGGAGGCGCATCTTGGCCATCGACATGTAACTCTTGTAGGTGAAGGGGAAGAGGATGAGCTTTATGAAGACGGTGAGAAGCAGGATTATGATACCATAGTTGGATATGAAGCTTCCGAGGAATGTGAACACCGGAATGATGATAAGGGTGCTGATCCAACGGAATATAGGCCAACCGAGAGGGATAAGCTTGTTGAGATGCATGTTCTCTTCAGGGAAGATGTTCTTCTCGATACCGCTCATGAGAGGATAGGAGTTCGGGCCGAGGAACATCACGAACGAAGCTGGATTTTCAAGCCCGGCAGAGTATTCGAGGGTCATATCCATCGACATCTGCTTGATGAAGTCGGGATTCTCCTTGATGACCTTGCTGTCGAGGTTACCGGCCGAGAAGTTGGTACGGGCCATAAGCACAGCCGAGAAGAACTGGTTCTTGAAGCCCACCCATTTCAGGCGCTGGTTGATATCTTCGTTGTCGTCCGATCCTTCGCTGAGGTTATCGACATCACCGTCGATAAACATATAGTAGAGCGCGGAGTTGCGTTCCTCAAACACGCGTCCGGCCTCGTTGCGACGCATCTTCTGATCCCATGAGAAGTCCATCGAAGCCACCGACGAGGGGATGATTGACTGCATTCCGGCCTGCACCACATCGATGTTGACCAGATAGCTGTCGGAGGGCAGAGTGTAGCGTATGCCCCACTGAGCGCCGTCGCCAAGCGACAGCTGCATGAGCACCGTTGAGTCATTCTCTACCACAGGAGTGAAATAGAACTCGCGTGTGTCAAAACGCTGGGTGGCCGAGGTGAGGGTGAAACCGTAGGTGTCGGTCTCTGGTGAAAGCAGCTCTATCTTGGCCGAATCATAACTGTTGTAATCGCGGAGAGTGGCACGTGATATCACACCACCCTTGTTGGATAGTTCGAGACTAAGATATTTGTTCTCAAGCGTCACAGTGGTGCTGTCGCCCGACAAGTGGCGGGCAAAGCCACGATAGCGGGCAGCCGTAGCCAGACCGTCGCGGAGATTCTTCACGGCGTTTGATGCCACGCTGCGTGACAGCGACGAGAGGTCGTTGGAGATTATTGATGCCACAGGCACCTTCTGGCCCGAAGCCTCAACATAGCCGCCAAGAGTGCCGTCGGCGGCAAGAGTGATGTCAACATCAGCCACTGCTAGGGTCGAGAGCCCTGTCACAGTGTCGGTTTTGCCGAGTTCGCGCACAGTGGCTGCGATCGCGCTGACTTCCGATGGAGTGATGGAGTCGAGTGTAAGGAGCCCCGGGTCGGAAGCCTTCTGCTTTTCGGCTGCTTCCATCTGTTCGCGCTCCTGGCGCTGTCGTTCGAGTTCCTCGGCCGACGGACGGTTGAGATACATGAACCCGAATATCACCAGTCCCATCAGGAGAAGCCCGGTAATTGAGTTTTTATCCATTTGATATCGTTTGGTTTATAAGTAATTAGTTTCTGTTAAGAGGATACTTGGGTAGTCAGGCCTTTTCACTTGGCCGCTTTCTCATCGCGGTAAGCGATGGCAGCGCGCATGAAGTCGAGGAACAATGGCGAGGGAGCTAGCACAGTCGAGGAATACTCAGGGTGATACTGTGTGCCGATAAACCATCTCAGGCCCGGTATCTCCACCACCTCAACCAGATGTGTGGCAGGATTCTCACCCACACACTTCATACCCGCGGCCTCGAAACGGTCACGGTAATCATTGTTGAACTCGAAGCGGTGACGGTGACGCTCCTTCACGTGGGTTGCCCCATAAGCCTTTGCCACTTTCGAGCCGTCGAGAAGTGTGCAGTCGTAAGCGCCGAGACGCATGGTGCCACCCATATTCGAGATGGACTTCTGCTCCTCCATCAGGTCGATGACATTATGAGGCGTATGTGGATCCATCTCTGTGGAGTTGGCATCCTGGAGCCCAAGCACGTCACGGGCAAACTCTATGACCATACACTGCATGCCCAGACAGATGCCGAAAGTAGGGACATCATGGGTACGGCACCATTTAAGCGCCACAAACTTCCCTTCTATTCCACGCTGCCCGAATCCGGGAGCCACGATGACTCCGTCAAGCCCCGACAGCTGCTCGTCGGCGTTGTCGGGCGTGAGGCGTTCGGAATGGATATATTTCAGGTCAAGGACACAGTCATTGTAAGTGGCAGCCTGGAAGAGGGCCTCGTTAATCGACTTATAGGCATCCTGGAGCTCCACATATTTCCCTACGAGTCCGATGGTCACCTTGCGCGTGGCCGAATGCATCTTGGTCAGGAACTCCTTCCAGGGCCCCATGTCGGGCTGACCCTTGGGAGTGATGTGGACCTTGCGGAGCACTATCTCGTCGAGATGCTGCTCATGCATCATCACAGGCACATCGTAGATCGACGGCGCGTCCACGCTCTGTATCACAGCATCGGGAGCCACGTTGCAGAACTGCGCTATCTTCTTGCGCATCTGCGCCGGTATGTCGTGTTCGGTACGGAGCACAAGAATGTCGGGCTGTATACCCAACTGCTGCAGCTGCTTCACAGAATGCTGCGTAGGCTTCGTCTTAAGCTCCTTGGCCGCATGGATATAAGGCACATAAGTGAGATGGATGCAAAGGCAGTTATCCTCAAGTTCCCAGCGGAGCTGGCGCACAGCTTCAAGGAACGGCAACGACTCTATGTCGCCCACTGTACCACCGATTTCAGTGATTACAAAGTCATAATCGCCGGTATTGCCAAGAGCCTTGACATTACGTTTGATTTCATCAGTGATATGGGGTATTATCTGCACCGTCTTACCGAGGTAATCACCCCGACGTTCCTTGTCAATCACACTCTGGAATATTCGTCCCGAAGTCACATTGTTGGCTCGCGTGGTGCGGACATTTGTGAAACGCTCATAATGTCCCAGGTCGAGGTCGGCCTCATGACCGTCAACAGTGACGTAGCATTCGCCGTGTTCATACGGATTAAGAGTGCCAGGATCAATGTTGATGTAAGGATCGAATTTCTGGATTGTTATTTGGTAACCACTCGCTTTGAGCAGACACGCAAGCGAGGAGGATATAATCCCCTTGCCAAGGGAGGACACTACGCCGCCCGTCACAAAAATATATTTTGTTTCCACGCTTTGTTGTGATAAATTTAACGGTAAATTTATTTCAAGTTGCAAAATTACAAAAAAAGAATGACCGACACAACACAAACCCGCAGTGGCAAAACACAATATTTTTTGTGACACAGACTATTATGAATCACCCACAACAATCTATCCACACCCATTTGTCCAGCACCGGCCTTTTTATGTTTTGATTTCTGTTCGGTATTTTTTAATCTTTTCAAGGCACTGACGTGTCATATAGCTGCCTCCGATTGTAAAATTAGTGAATCGTTTTTATTTGCCAGATACGCCACAGGGATGAAATGAAACAGGAATGAACGATGGCAAAACGATAAATTATCCTTATCTTTGCACTATGATTAAAAACTTACTATTCGACCTTGGCGGCGTGATCATGGACCTTGACCGCGACCGCTGTGTCAGAGCCTTCGAAGCCTTGGGGATGAAGGAAGCTGATGATTTTCTCGGTGTGTACGGACAGAAGGGCGATTTTCTGGCCCTGGAGTCGGGAGCCATAGATGCCGAAGAGTTCCGTCGACGCATACGCCCGCTGTTCTCGCGTCAGGTGACCGACGAGGAAATCGACACAGCCTTCAACAGTTTCCTCATAGGCATACCCGCCGAACGCCTGCGTGCGCTGCGCGAACTGCGACGTAAATATCCCATATATCTCCTCTCCAACACCAATCCTATCATGATGGAGAGCAAGATAGCCGAGGAATTCCGAAAAGAAGGACTTGAAATGGCCGACTATTTCGACGGAATCATCACTTCCTATGAGGCCAAATGCTGCAAACCGGCCCGCGGAATCTTCGACTATGCCCGCGACACATGTGGTCTCGAGCCGGAGGAAACACTATTTTTCGACGACTCGAAATCAAACGTCGAGGCAGCCCGAGCCTACGGCTTCCACGCAGTGGTGGTCAACCCGGGCGATGAATTCGTGGACCTCCTCACAGCCTATCTCCGCCACTGATACGGCTTATAAAAATCACCCTTACCTCAACCAGAGCGTGTCGGCACACGTTATAGCGCTATAGTCTGAGTATGAATATAATTAACAAAAGCAACACCGGCAGCCGGCGTATCGCTGCCGTGGGCATGTATGACGGTGTGCATCTCGGCCACCGCTTCCTGATCGATTATGTGCGACTCGAAGCCAAATCGCGCGGCCTCGTACCCTCGGTGGTGACATTCAGCCGTCATCCCCTCTCATTGGTAAGGCCTCTTGAGGCCCCGGGGCTGATAACATCGTTCGAGGACCGTATGCGCTATCTCGGCGAAGCCGGCGTGGAGGACGTGATTCTCCTGACCTTCAACGATAAGATACGCCACATGACGGCCCGGGAGTTCCTCAACATGCTCCACAAGAAATATGCTGTCGACACCCTTGTGGTTGGATTCAACAACCGCTTCGGCCACGACCGCCTTGAGGGGCTTGACCAGTACAAAGCCATAGGCGCTGAAATCGGCATAGAGGTCGTGGAAGCACCCGAATACCGCGGAGAGGGGTCCCCTGTCAGTTCCTCCATCATCCGCCGCCACCTGCGCAACGGCGACGTGGAGAAAGCCACCACATCACTTGGCCACCCGTACCGCCTGCGCGGACTCGTGGTCAACGGCAACCGTCTCGGCCGCACACTTGGATTCCCTACGGCCAACGTCGTGCCTGTCGATGCAGCATCCATAATCCCGAAAGCCGGCGTCTACGCTGCCATGGTGATCACCCCCGACGGAATCCGCCGCAAAGCCATGGTCAATGTGGGTTACCGCCCCACCGTAGCCGATCCTGATGCCCCCGGTACACTCTCGGTCGAAGCTCATATCCTTGACTATGTAGGTTATCTTTATGACGAGGAAGTAGTCATCGAATTCATGCACTTCATGCGTCCTGAAAAGAAGTTCAGCTCCACCGACAAACTCAAGGCCCAGCTCACATCCGATGCCGCCAAGGCCGGCAAACTACTGTAGGCCCCGCACAAATTCCACACCTACCCTACTCACTATTTAAGCGCATCTTCCAACCCTGTTGCGGCGATGTGCCACCTCATTATATAGGGACTCCACACACTTAAAATATGTTAAAAAGACATGACATGGAGATGGCCGGATATCTTGGATAATAATTTTTAGTAATTTTACAGATTAATTTGAGGTTATTAGGCTTTCACCCGCTGGCGGGAAAGCCTCTCTCAGCATGCAGCGACCTCAAAGAAATAAAAAAATTCAATACACGAATCTTATTAAATGGAACAAGATACAAAAATAAAGGTAGGCATCACCCACGGCGACATCAACGGAATCGGTTATGAGATAATCCTCAAAGCCCTCGGTAATCCCTCGATGCTCGAACTCTGCACCCCGGTGGTGTATGGCTCAGCCAAAATAGCCGCATTCTACCGCAAATCACTGTCTCTCCCTGAAATGAAGCCATTCCAGATCGAATCGGCCGACGACGCCCGCGCCGACCAGATTAACATCATAAACGTCGTTCCTGAGGACACACCGGTCAACCCCGGTCATGCCACCGAAGCAGCCGGCCATGCCGCATTCGCAGCTCTGCGCCGTGCCTCCGACGACCTGCGCGAAGGTCGCATCGATGTGCTGGTCACCGCACCTATCGACAAGCATTCGATCCACGGCGACGAGTTCAACTTCCCGGGCCACACCGAGTTTCTCGAAGCAGAACTCGGACAGGGCCGCAAAGCCATGATGATAATGTGCAGCGACAAGCTGCGCGTAGCACTTGTCACTATCCACGACGCCATTTCTGAAATAGCACCCAAAATCACCAAAGAGGCCATCGTGGAACGCCTCATCACCTTCAATCGTTCATTGGTTGAGGACTTCGGCATCCACGGTCCGCGCATAGCCGTCCTCTCACTCAACCCGCATGCCGGCGACAACGGCGTAATCGGCACCGAGGATACCGAAATCATCGCCCCGGCCATAGCCGATGCCAACAAGAAAAAAATACTCGCTTTCGGTCCATATCCCGCCGACGGATTTTTCGGAAGCGGCTCTTACAGGAAATTTGACGGCGTCCTCGCCATGTATCATGACCAGGGTCTCATCCCATTCAAGCTCCTGTGTGCAGAGAACGGAGTGAACTTCACTGCCGGACTTCCTGTGGTGCGCACATCCCCCGACCATGGCACCGCCTACGACATTGCCGGACAGGGTGTGGCCGACGAGCAGTCACTCCGTGAAGCCATCTACTCCGCCATCGATATTTACCGCAACCGCATACGCGAGGCCGAGGCCACACGCCACCCTCTGCGCAAACAGAACTTCGACAAGGGTAGCGACCGCCTTCCGGCCGAACCTAAGGAACCAAGGGATTAGTACCGTCGGAAGCAACCAATCTCCACATCACGACAATGAATTATGCCATCATAGCAGCCGGCGAAGGCTCTCGCCTCGCACAGGAAGGTGTCACTCTTCCCAAGCCCCTCGTGCGTCTGCACGGCGAGCCGATGATAGGGAGACTCATCAACACATTCCTGTCATGCGGAGCCGAGTCGATCAGCGTCATCATCAACGAGTCGATGCCTGAGGTGAGGACCTATCTCGAATCGCTCGAGCTCCCGGTGCCGCTACGTCTCACCGTGAAGTCAACAGCCGGCTCCATGCAGAGTTTCCACGAGCTCAGCCGCACATTGGATGATGGCCCATTCTGTCTCACCACCGTCGACACCGTTTTCTCACCCGAAGAATTCCGACGTTACATCCGGGCATTCGAGGCCGACACCGAGGCCGACGGCTACATGGCCGTGACCACCTACGTCGACGACGAAAAACCACTCTACGTGGCAGCCGACACAGCCGACAATATCACGGGATTTCTCGACAACGCCGTCCCGGGAGTGCGCTACATCTCGGGAGGTATATACGCCCTGCGCCCGCATGGCGTGGAGATTCTGGCCGACTGCATGGAGGCCGGGGTAACACGCATGCGTGACTACCAGCGGGCACTCGTAGCCTCGGGCCAACGTCTCAAAGCCTATCCCTTCGGCAAAATCATCGACGTGGACCATGCCGCCGACATAGCGGCGGCCGAGAAAGAATTTCCACCATCCATCACCACCTGACCACTTGCCCCGACACCCGATTTTCGCAAAATAATCTCTCCCATCACATATTGTTTATCGCATCACAAAAACTCCTGTTTTTCAAAAAAGAACACCTATGGCTGACATCAAAATAGCCGGCATAATGAGGGCCGGAGCCTATTCCCCCAACCACATAGGGAATGACGCCGCAATCCTCAACCTCACATCCGAACAGTTGCGCAAACGCGGCTGCGAGGTGAAAATCTACAGCGAAGAGCAGCTGATAGCCGGACTCGTCAAGGAGGACATCATCATCAACATGTGCCGTGACCACCGCTCCTTACCCATACTGCAACGCAGGGAGGATGAAGGGGCCCTGGTGATAAATTCCGGCTACGGAGTTGAAAACTGCACACGCGAACGCCTCACACGCATACTCGTGGGGTCGAATATCCCCTATCCCGAAAGCCTCATCGTCAACACCAACGAGGTGGTGACATCGCGCATGAAGGAGGCCAGCATGGAGCAGGTATGGATCAAACGCGGCGATTATCATGCCATGCACAAAGAGGATGTGACCTATGTGCGTCATGCAGAGGAGGCGCAGGAAGTGCTTCAGGAATACTTCCTCCGCGGCATCAAACGCGCCGTCATCAACCGCCATCTCGAAGGTGACCTCATAAAATTCTACGGTGTCTACGGCACCCCTTACTTCTACTGGTTCTATCCGTTCGAACGCCGCCACTCACAATATGGCAGCGAGAACATCAACGGCGAGTCACAGCAGCTGCGTTTCGACCTCGACAATTTCAAGGCCGTATGCAACAAGGCCGCCGAAGCACTCGACATAAAGATATATGGCGGTGACTGCATTGTATCCCCCTCCGGCGAGATATCCATCATCGACTTCAACGACTGGCCCAGTTTCGCGCCTTGCCGTGTCGAAGCCTCGGCCGTAATAGCCCGAGCAATCCTCAGCGAAATTAAGAACCACCGTAAAAATTAAGTCCATGAAGCAGTTTCCTTTCTTCCCTAAAATGATAGCCACATCGTTTGGTGCAGGCTACTTCCCTTGGGGTCCGGGTACCATGGGTGCCATAGTGGGACTGGTGCTCTGGCTGCCGCTCGCTCTGACCGGTCACTTCACAGGCACCGTACTCGCCACCCTTGGACTCATAGCGGTGTTCACCTTGCTCGGGATATGGTCGGCAGGGATTGCCGAACAGTACTGGGGGCCCGATCCGTCACGGGTGGTCATGGATGAGACCGTGGGCCAGTGGATATCCATGATACCTCTCTCGGTGTTCGCCCTCCATCATGATCCCCTATGCCAGTGGCAATTCTGGCTCTGGGCCATCGTATCGCTCATCCTGTTCCGCTTTTTCGATATCGTGAAACCTCTCGGTGTCCGTAAAATGGAGGACCTTCCCGGCGGAGTCGGCATAATGGCCGACGACATCCTGGCAGGTATCTACAGCGCGGTAATCCTGGCATTGGCCATGTACTTTGCGTCCTGACCTGCCAAAACACCACCTTAACTTCTCAGCATGAAACTCTATTACAAGTTAAAAGACAAGTTTCTCAACGGCAGCGGACTGGTGTCGACCTTCCTCCGGTCCTCTGTCTCATCTCAGGTAGCCTCCTGGGTCGACCTGGGAATGAGTATGCTGCTCTACGCGTTCGTTTTCACCGGCCTTGAGACATTTTACCGTTCAAACCTCTCGGTGGCACTCGGAGCCGTGGCCGGCGGAATAGTGAACTGCTGCATCAACTACCGCTTCACCTTCCATGCCAAAGGACAGAGCGTGAAGGCAGTGAGCGTGAAATACTTCATGGTGTGGACCGGATCGCTCCTCCTCAACATGTACGGCACCACCGGACTCGCCACACTGCTCTCACACTGGCAGTGGCTAATCAACCTCGGCTTCCGGCCCGACGGCATCTTCGCAGCATCACGTCTGGCAGCCTCTCTCGTGGTGTCCTGGGGATGGAACTTCGTGCTGCAGCGCAATTTCGTCTACCGTCCCACGGCCTTTGACCCGGTAGCCATCCGATGTGTCGACGCTGTGGGCCGCACATTCTCCCGCAAATCACAGACTCAATCAAAAAAAACGTCATCCTACAATGGCAAATAACGACATAACAATATCATCACAGAAAATCAGTATGTTCAAGCGATTTCGCGACAGCCTTCAGCAAGGCATCTATTTCGTCATCAATCCCTTTGTGCGTTTCATGATACGCATGGGCATCACCCCAAACATGGTGACCACCATCGGGCTTTTGGGCAATATCGCTGCCGCAGTCATATTCGTCTACGCAGGCTACTCAGCCCAAGGTGGACAGATGAACTATCCGCTCGTCACCCTCGGTGGCGCAGTCATCATCCTCTTCTCGCTATTCGACATGCTTGACGGACAGGTGGCCCGTCTGGGAAACATGACCTCAACATTCGGAGCCATGTATGATTCTGTGCTCGACCGTTACTGTGAGCTCTTCACTCTCGGCGGCATCAGTTACTATCTCATTCAGACAGGTTACGTAATCGGCGCCCTCATCACATTCGTGGCTCTCGTCGGGTCAATCATGGTGAGCTACGTGCGCGCCCGCGCCGAAGGCCTGGGCCTCGATTGCAAGGTCGGATTCATGCAGCGTCCCGAACGCGTGGTTGTGACAAGCATCGGTGCACTCGCCACCGGGCTCGTAGGCACTTACTCCGCCCCTGATTCGACATTCCTTGCAGTCTATATCCTCATCGCCGCCATGGCAGTGATAGCTGTGTTCGCCAACATCACCGCCTTCGCCCGCATAGCCCACTGCCGCCGTCAGCTCACCGGCAAGTAACCTCCTACCACTCAACTGCATAATTCACCATCATCAATCCAAATGACAGCCACCTCATTACCCTCGCGCCGAGAGACGACTGTGATACTCGCCACTCTGGCCATCTGGCTCATAGTCACGGCTCTGTGTGTAGGATTCCGGCCTGAGCACATCTACATAGCCTTGATTCTGGCCGTGATGCTGTTTGCCACGGCATCCACGCGCCGCCTCATAGTGGCCCTGTTGCCATTCGTGGTGTTCGGCATATCGTATGACTGGATGAACATCTGCCCCAACTATGAGGTCAATCCGGTCGACATACGCGGACTATATGAGAGCGAAAAAAGCCTCTTCGGCATTGCGAGTGCCTCGGCAGGCATACTTACGCCCAATGAGTTTTTCGCCCTCCACACCACTCCGTTCCTTGACTTCATGGCAGGATTTTTCTATCTCTGCTGGGTTCCGGTGCCTATATTGTTCGGTGTGTGGCTCTATTTCAACCGCCAGTACAGTGTGTACCTTCATTTCGCGCTCGTCTTCCTGTTTGTCAACCTCCTCGGGTTCACCTTCTATTACATCCATCCGGCGGCGCCGCCGTGGTATGTGGCCTCCCACGGATTTGACTTCATCCAAGGAACTCCGGGCGAAGTAGCCGGCCTCGGACGCTGGGACGAGATGACAGGACTCGGGATATTCCACGGCCTGTATTCACGTAACTCCAACGTCTTTGCCGCTCTACCCTCGCTCCACGCCGCATATATGCTCATCGCGTTCATCTACTCACTGCGCGCCCGATGTCAGTGGTGGCTGCGTGTTGTTTTTGGTGTAATCTGCGCCGGTATATGGTTCACAGCCGTCTACACATCCCACCATTACATCATAGATGTGCTTGCCGGCATAGGATGCACACTGATCGGTTACCTGATTTTCGAATACGTGCTTATGAAACTACCCTCATTCGCGCGCTTCATCAACCGCTACACCAACTATATCTCAGCAACTTCATCAACCGCCTCACCCCGCTGATGTTCCGTAAATTCAAGGAAGAATACCGCAGCTCGCTGAAGTCGATGGACACAGAAGAACACATCGACCTCGCCTTCTACCGGCCCATTGGATTCGCATGGGCCTGTCTGGCTGCGCGGTTCGGGGTGTCGCCCAACGCTATCACTATCGCTTCCATATTCCTTGGCGTGGGAGCCGGCATACTCTTCTATTATCCTACACTATGGATAAATGTGATAGGTATGCTGCTGTTGGTTTGGGCCAACTCTTTTGACAGCGCCGACGGTCAGCTTGCCAGGATGACACGCCAATATTCACGCCTCGGCCGAATACTCGACGGCCTCAGCGGCGACTTTTGGTTCATAGCCATATATGTGGCCATCTGCCTGCGAGAAAACACATTTTCGCCATTCTTCTCAGCCCATCCCTGGATTATCTGGACGGGGGCCGTTGTGACCGGAATCTGCCATGCCAAACAGGCGGCGATGGCCGATTATTACCGACAGTTCCACCTCTATTTCCTCAAAGGAGAAGAGGGCAGCGAGCTCGAGAGCACCTCTGATCTGCGCCACCAGATGCAGGAGAACGGCGTGACATGGAAATCTCACTTCTGGCGCAGACTAACCCTCGCCTTCTATCTCAGCTACACCCGGCAGCAGGAGGCAACCTCTCCGGCCATGCAGGCACTCCGTAGAGAACTCAAGGCGCGTTTCGGCCATCATGCCCTATCCAAGGAATTCCGCGAGGCATTCCGCGAGGCGTCGCTTCCGCTGATGAAGTACACCAACATCCTCTCATTCAACTGGCGCACCATAGCACTGTTCACATCGCTTTTCATCGGGCAGCCGTGGATATATTTCGCATTTGAGCTCACCGTTCTCAACAATCTGCTCATCTATATGATACAACGCCACGAGGCTATATGCCGCTACTTCACATGCGAGTTGAAGGATGGGAAATTCTGACCGTTTCTCATGGACTACACCGGAATAAAAGGGATTATATTTGACTATGGCGGCACACTTGATAGCCGTGGTGACCATTGGAGCGAAGTAATCCGACGTGGTTACGAAGCCGCCGGAGTGCTGATTGACCGCACTCTCTTTCGTGAGGCATACGTCTACGCCGAACGTTATCTCGCGCGCAATCCCATCGTCGTACCTGATGATAATTTCCATCGGTTAATGACCAAAAAGATCACCGTCGAGCTATCATGGCTTCAGGACCACGGCATAAACAACGCCGCATCTGCTGAAAACATCTCTAAAATAGCCGGTTACTGCTATGACTCAGCACGTGTGTGTGTCCGCGAAGCCATATCTGTACTTGATGTCTTGTCAAGGGATTATCCCATGGCATTGGTGTCGAACTTCTACGGCAATGTCAATGCGGTGCTTTCCGACTTCGGACTTCTTAAATACTTTCCCACGGTGATAGAGAGTGCCGTGGTAGGTGTTCGCAAACCGGATCCTGAAATCTTCAATCTCGGAGTCAAGGCTCTCGGACTCCCGGCCACCGATATTCTTGTAGTGGGCGACAGCCTTGACAAGGATATACTTCCGGCACAAAGTCTCGGATGCCACACAGCGTGGCTCAAGGGCATGCAATGGGACGAAAAACCTCAAATAAAAGCTAATACACTGGTTAACAGCACCATAATCAGCAATATTACCGACCTGTTAACAAGGTAAACAAGAGTGTTTCTGACGAAAAAATCAGAGTTTTAGGATAAAATTTTAGTTAAAAGATGTTGAAATGTTTGGGTATGTCGGGGGTTACGCCTACCTTTGCCCCCGTTTTTACAAGAGAGGAATCTGTCACACGCTGACCCCTCCTTATGTTCATTAAACCAATCATTTATGAAGAAATTTATTATTTCCGCCGTGGCAGCGATGCTCACCGTCGGAACGATTCATGCCGAAGGCTATCAAATCAACTCTCTGTCAGCCAAGCAAATCGGTATGGGTCACACAGGCGTAGCCCTCAAACTCGGAGGCGAAAGCATGTTCTTTAACCCCGCCGGTATGGCTTACATGGACAAGACCCTTGACCTGAGCGGTTCAATCACAGGCATCATGCCCACAGCCACAGCTACTGTCGATGGGAAAAAATATGAGACCGACTGCGGAGTAGCCACCCCCATCGGTGTGCATGCAGCCTTCTCAATCTACGACAATCTCAAGGCCGGTGTGTCATTTTATACCCCCTATGGATCATCAATCAACTGGACCGACAATTGGCCCGGAGCCGTGCTCAACCAGAACGTGAGCCTCAAGGTGTTCACCATACAACCCACCGTGGCTTGGGCCATAACACCCAAATTCTCCCTCGGCCTCGGAGCCATGATCTCATGGGGAACAGTTGACCTCAACAAAGGCCTCGTGACAGCTGCCACTACCGACAAGACCATCCAGGCACTTCAGTCACTCGGTCAGCTCCCGGCCGAAACCCCTCTGTTTGGCAACACCACTCCCGCCTCTGTCAATCTCAACGGCAAGGCAAACATGGTTGTTGGCTTCAATGTCGGCGCAATGTATAACATCAACGACAAATGGACCGTGGGAGCATCCTACCGTTCAAAGATGGGTATGAAGGTAAAAGCCGGTGATGCCCGCGTTAAATATGCCAACTCCATTGCCCAGGGCCTTCTTGGAGAGAGCCTCGACCTTCTCAACGAAGCCAATTTCAAGGCCGAGATGCCTTGTCCGTGGGTGCTTGGATTAGGTGTGTCATACAAGCCTGTCGAGAAGCTCACACTTGCGTTTGACGCCCGACTCACCGGATGGCATGCCTACAAGCAGCTCGACATCGAATTCCTGAGCGAGCAGCTCACCCCCTACAACCAGCACATCGAAAAGAACTACAAAAACTCCTGGTGCTATTCGCTCGGTGCGCAGTATGCCGTTACTTCCCGCCTCGACGCTCGCCTCGGCCTTATGGTCGACACATCACCTGTCGACAAGAACTACTACAATCCCGAGACACCCGGTATGACAAAAATTGAACCGACCATCGGTCTCTCCTTCCGTCCCATCCCCCGCCTTTCAATCGACGTAGCCTTCATGTATGTCGCCGGCCTTGGCGTTGACAACGCATCTTGCGAATACTCCGACCTCCTCGGAGCCATGATGCCCGGCAAACTCACACAGGCTATCGTGGGCCAGCTCACTCCGGTGATGGGTGCCGAGCAGGCAGCCGCCACAGCCGCAGCCATGGTTAACCAGTTCGGTTTCGAACCCACCGGCAAATTCACCGCCGACTACAAACTCCATGCTCTTATCCCCTCCATAGGTATCAGCTACAGCTTCTGATAACTGAATAAAAGCAAATTCATATTACACCCCTCACAGGTATGTTTACGATACCCGCGAGGGGTGTTTTTCATGTCGGTCAGTTGGTTTTCCGATGATTTTAAGTTGGTTTTTACCGTGATTTAATCCGTTATTTGATTTACTTGTTTTTTTTGACTAACTTTGCGTGGGATATCCTCACGTTTCTTCTACTGATTAAGGTAAAAATCATTCAGTCACATCACATCTCACAGCAAAAAAAGGATTGTCGCTTATGAATATCAGGTCACTCTTCTTGTCACTACTGTCAGTGTTCTGTGCCGCTCTATGCTTGGCGCAGAGCGTAATCACACCTAAGTCTCCACGATTGTTCGAAACCCCGACCGACCGAGCAAAAATCTACAGCATAACCTCCACCCGCGACTCGGCTGCGGTCAATGAGCCCGAACTCGCCGAGGATACTCAGCTCTATATTTGGCCTGAGTATGAGGATGTGACCTATATGCCGCTCAATTACTTCCGACCGGTAGTGTTTGACAAGTTCCATTTCCTGGACTCACTATCACTCATCAATCCCAACACCGTAGATCCGGTGGAGGAAACTGAAGTGTATGGATGGATCAACGACAACCTTTTTCAGTCGTCGCTCATACGACAGGCGCGTCAGGCATTCATTGTCAACAATCCCGACGCCGTGCTATACAACGAGGCAACTCTGCCCGAACCGCCGCGCAAATTCATAGCCTCAATCGACCCGGAAACGGCAAAAATCGTCATGGCAGAGGCTCCCTCTACCGTCGCCCCCAAACATGAACTCGAGGTGAAGTTCGAAAAACGGCACTGGCTGAAAAAATTCAGCGGGACCGTGCAGTTCTCACAAGCATACGTGTCACCCAACTGGTACCAAGGTGGCAACAATAACCTCAATGTCCTCATCAACGGCTTCTACAACGTGAAGCTCAACCCGGCCTACCATCCCAAATGGCTTTTTGAGACTACAGTGCAATATAAACTCGGCATGAACAACGCGCCCGACGATTCGCTGCGCAATTACAGCATTTCGGAGGACCTTTTCCAGTTTAACATGCTCACCGGTTTCAAGGCTAACAAACACTGGTACTACTCGACCAACGTGGCCTTCAAAACACAGTTCCTCAACAACTACAAGTCAAACACCCACGATCTGAAGGCCGCCTTCCTCTCACCCGGCGAACTCAACGTCGGTGTCGGTATGACATACAACATTGTCAATCCCAAAAAGACATTCACATTCGACGCCTCTATTTCGCCATTCTCATGGAACATGAAAACCTGCATCAACCACCGGATGGACGAGACGGCCTACGGCATAAAACCGGGACGCAAAACCGTAAGCGAAATCGGTTCGAGCGGCGAAGGTAAACTCTACTGGCAGATATGTGACAACATATCGCTCCGCTCACGCCTGTTTGTCTTCACTGACTATGAATATGTGCAGTCTGACTGGGAAAACACCTTGTCATTCGCCATCAACCGTTTCCTCACCACTCAGATTCTGGTCCACATGCGTTATGACTCCTCGACCCCTCGCGCTGAGGATTCAGAATGGCATAAATTCCAGCTCAAGGAAATCCTCTCCTTCGGATTTGCCTACTCCTTCAGCTCAATCTAACAATTCCGCATGCGCCTGATTCTCTCCATCCTGCTCCTTCTCCTCACCATCTGCGATGTCGCTGCCTCATCATCGCGGCTCGACCGGATACCTTCGCAATCGGAGGTGCTTCCGGGCTACCGGCGCGACAGTGTAGGCACGCGCCTCAAAGCTCTCCCTCTGCACGCCGTGGAGGGACTTTGGGAATTTACCCCCGAGGGTACAGTCATGGCAATTGAGCGGGTGGAAAATCGACAGGAACAAGCCACGACACTCTACCGTATGGTAGTGGTAAAGGGAGCCGATCTGGCCCTGCGGCCGGGAACAGTCATGGGATATCTGGTAACGACCTCCAAACGTGGGGTATATGACGCCCGCATCTACACGGCCCGTCGCGATGAAGGGACGACACTATCTTCCCCCAAGAAATTCACACTGACCCTAACAGATGAAGATTCACGCCTAACAGTGAAGGGATATGGCAAATTTCTGAAATTCAACTGGTGGAGACTGCTGCCATATATGTACCGATATCTTGTGAGCCAACATGAGCGGTCGCCGGGCGACATAAAGGGATGCGTCAGAATCTATCCCGAGCCTGCACATCCTCTCGAACCGCGTTATCTATAAGACACCACTCTCCGCTACTATGTCACGCCTCATAATCCTTTTGTTCATATTATCGGCAGGAGTTTCGGTGATGTCGGCCGACAACACTCTGCGACGACGGCTTAAAGCCGCCACAACCGAAACCGTGGCACGAGACTCATTGACAGAGACATCGGCTATGGAGTTTGACACAATCTGTCAGCCCGACAGCCTGCCCTTGCGCCTTGCCGGTTACGACAAACCTCTCACCTCATCCACAGAAACCATCTTTCTCACCAATGGTCTCGACCTCGAGATTTCAGAGATTGAAATCGAGTTGACATACATTGACATGTCCGACAGGCAGCTCCACAAGAGTGTGCGACGCATCAGGCAGTCAATCCCTGCTGGGGAGACACGGCAACTCAGATTCAAATCGTGGGACTCACAGAAATCCTTCTACTATCATTTGAGCAGGAGGCCACGCACTTCAGGTGTGACACCTTACAAGGTTAAGGCCGTTATAACATCTGTAATCACACTTAAAAATCCATAGACACAACAAAAACAAACCACTATGACCGAACTTCTCTCGCAATATCATGTACTCGGCCTCGCCATAGGCATAAGCACTTTCCTCATCATCGGGATTTTTCATCCGGTTACCATAAAAGCCGAATATCATTTCGGCACTGGGTGCTGGTGGTGGTTCCTGCTCCTCGGAATCGTCGGCATAGGAGCCTCTATCCTGGTTGCCGATGTGTTCTGGTCATCACTCCTCGGTGTCTTCTCTTTCTCCTCGTTCTGGACCATCGGAGAAATCTTCGAGCAGGAAAAACGTGTGGCCCGCGGATGGTTCCCGGCCAATCCCAAACGCAACAGACGCACCGTGGAGGACTGACCCAGACCTAAACCCTTTGGAGAGCGTGATTGTTTCTATATAAAACACTTACGCTCATGAAAAAGAAAAATTTCAAGACACTCGTCACCATAATAGCCATCGCCATGTCAGGACTTCTCAGCTCCTGCGGCGGTTGGTGGGTAGGGAGCAGCGGCTGGGGCATAACCCAACCGGGCCCCGGTGGAATAGATCTGAGCATCAACGGCCCATGGCCACGACCCAAACCGGCACCGCGTCCACAGCCGCCACGTCCGCAGGGACCGTGGCAGGGCCCTGGTCCGGGTGCTCCGCAGCCGGGGCCGGCCACACCACCTCCGGCACCACCGGTGTTTGGTCCGTTTTAAGCCCTGATCATACACTCTGATCTCCATCCTTGACATATTGACAGCCGCCCCTCCGAGATATGGTTATATGTTGCATATCACGCATATTTTTTATAATTTTGTGGCTTGTTACTACTCGTTTCAAACAATGCACATAAATCATAGATGGAGTTAAAAGGGCAGCCCCATGTCAATTTTTAAACAAAATCTATGATTTGCTCGAAGATTCGTGCAGTGAAAATGCAGATTCATCGGGCAAATCTTTTATGCACATAGTATAACGAGTGATAATCGCTTATAATACGGAATAGGATCAATCGAGACTAATCAATCATCTATTAACATAAAAATCGCACATAAAAATTTAAACGCGTATTGAACAATTCAATGGATAACATCCTAAGTAAAGATTCTAGGACATTCTGGATGGGTATTTCAATCCTGTATGTCATATTATACCATTTGGTCTTTTTCTCAAATGGCCAGATTGAATATCCTCACTGGATTAGAATTTTTTTTGTAGGAATTGTCAAAAATGGCTTTTTAGGTGTTGATGTCTTTTTATTCCTGTCAGCTTATGGCTTATGCCATTCTTTCAGCAAGAATAGTCTGAAAGTATTCTATACAAATAGAATTAAACGTTTGCTATCCACATATATACTGTTTGCTATAATTGTAACGGCATTCTTTCTGACAGAGGAAACGACTATCAACATATTACGCGATTGGACATTTCAAATTACCGGTTTAGCAGTGATAAAGCCAATTGCCAATCCTAACCACATCGAATGGTACACGCCATCACTGATACTCCTATATATCTTCTTCCCATTATTATTTAGTCTCGTAAAAAAACTTTCCGATAAAACCCTATTACTATACACTACTTTGTTTTTATTAGTAATTGGAGCTAATTTCATATCTTATTTCATTTCCGACAATTTATCAAACAGGCTACCGATAATAATAACCGGAGTGCTAACATACCTATTCCTGCCTAATAATAAATCCAAACTCGTTTTGGTATATTCATTTCTCGGTATATTATCATTTATAGCACCCAACTATACGCTTGGATATTGCCTTTGTGTTCCGATAGTTTTATACGGATTAAGCATGGAATCGGTAAGTCATAATAGAATTACAGACTTCATACGCTTAATGGGAAAATATTCTTTCGAGATATATTTGGCCCAGGTCATCACCACTCGGTATATACTGACAGGAGATGGAGAATATATGAATAAACTCATTATATGCCTTCTCTTAACGCCTGTCATATCTATTATATTAATTTCTGTATAATAATTATCTTATCCCAACATTAAAAAAGACAGTATGGAAAGTATCGTAGGAAAAACATCCAGGTCTTATTGGATGGGTATTGCCATGATATGGATTCTCGTTTTCCATTTGATAAACCCTATTTGTACAAATGAAGCTATCTCAAGCACTTTACGTCAATCACTATCACGTATTACGGGAAGTGGCTATTTAGGTGTAGATATATTTTTATTCCTATCGTCCTATGGCCTTTGCCATTCTTTCGTCAACAATACCTATAAGAATTATCTTCTCCGTAGGTTAAAAAGATTATTTCCGGTCTTCATTTTGTTTATTGTAGCATATATATATTTCTTTGTCGGTGTGAATGATCCGATTCATCTGACAAAAACGACATTAATGCACATCACCGGATTATCAACATTCTCAAACATTTCCTATGCCTGGTATATACCAACTACCATTTTCATATACTGGTCCTTCCCATTATGGTTTTATTCTGTAAAATGGTTAGAACAAAAGAGTATGGTACTAATTTGGCTTTTAATCATTGGCATGCTGTTTATCAAGCCCTTGATGATCCCTTATATATTTTGGCTCGCAAACGGACGATTTATAATGGTTGTCTTAGGCATTCTAACCTATTTATGGCTAAATGATACAACTAAAAAACCTAATAAAAATTTGTTGTTTCTATTTTTGATGCCGGCCATTTTAGCAGCCATATTTGCAACTTCAAAAGTTGAGATAGTTGGAATGTCACTCCCGTTATTATTCTTTATCATTGACAGAGCCGGAATATATCGTTATGGCGAGAAATTTTTCAATTTCATAGGCAAACATACATTAGAAATATATTTAGCACAATGTATTACCATAGAGTGGTTTACCCCCCCCGAATCGTTCAACTCATTGAGTATCAACAGATTACATATGGGGTAAAATTTGCGTTCGCTATGGTTTTAGAGATTGTACTGACAATTGCACTCGCCTTTGTACTCTATCATGTCCAAAACATTTTCTCCAAAGCGTATGCATATAAAAACAGGACAGCCACCATATAGAAATTTTAGTTACAATAAGGTCATCAAATAAAATTCGTTTGAAGAGCCCTTATTTCACGAATACTATTTTAAAAGTTTTACAAAATTTATGGCAGACTTTTCATATATCCACATAGCACTCAGGGGAGAGGTGCAGGGTGCCACACGCACCATTTATTCCTATCCGTCAGAAGGGTCGGATATCGACCCGAAATGGGACACCTCGATGGTGGAACCAGGCGCAGCCATCAAGCGTTTCCTCAACGCCAATGACTGTTATATCCTACAGGCAAGCCCCCTGGGCCATTACTTCTCGCTGATCACACGCAACACGCTCAATCCCGAGCGCGGCTACATGATGATATCGGTACTATTGGCCGACGGATGTGCCCTCACAGGCCGTCAGCTGATGAATATCTTCAATAATCTCAAAAAAACGTTCATTGAAGATGAGAATTACACCGACGAAGGGGTTGATGCGGCTCTTATGGAAGCCGGAGTCCCTGTAGAACCGGTGAAACTCGACTCATGGCTATATCAGGCTCCCGCCGAGGATGAAAAGCCGGCAGAGGCAGGATACCGCACTTATATCTCCGTCCAGGAACTGGAATCCATCTTCTCATTTCCCTCTCAGCCGGAATATAGCCGCTACCGCTGCATCATAGTGGTATCGGCCACCACTTCGCTCCGCCCAGGAGTGAAGATGCCACGAATCACTACACCCATCAAGAAGCTCTATGCAGTGGTTTGTCCCGAAGGCGCAAGCACCTCGGCTGCGCAAGTTTATGACGGCGACCGCCTCACCATCACCTACTCGAAAGAGGGTTTCAACACACATACCGAAAATGTCATAATAGGCACACCGTCGGCATACACCAAGGACAACGGCTCGTCAATCCTCATCCGTTCGGCTGCTCAGACCGGCATACGCTTCATTCGCCGCATCAACATAAAGGTTGTGTCGGCCAAGGGAACACCCCTCAACGGCTATACCATATCGGTCAACGGCCGTTCAATCAACACCATGGAGCCCTATATCGATTTCACCGAAAAGGATCTCACCCCGGGTGAGGAAGTTGAAATCCAGGTTGCTTCCAACAATTACCGTCCTCTCAAGCTGAAAAAGCCCACCGAGGAGATGCTCACCACCGAAAACCTCGAGCTGCAACTCCAACCGGTGGAACAGGGAGTGACTCTGCGCCTCGATTTCGGCGACGGACGTGTGTTCGAACAGCAGATTTCCATAGAAAAGAATACCCCCGAGTACAACCGTCTGCACTCAGGCAACTTCCATGGTTTCCGTGCACACCGCCAGGTAACCCAGGACAACAGCGAGGTTTACAATGTGGATGTGCGCATCACCAGCCGTCCTGTCGCACCCAACTTTGAAAGCGCCAAGGCAGAGGCTCCCGCCGAACCGGCCCACCGCGCACCTAAATTTGAAAACATATCCGACGAGGCTGCCGAAGAGCGCAAGCCCATCGACAAAACTGTGCCTGTGGTTGAGCGTAAACCACAGAGCGAATCCCCGACTCAGCATAACGCCCCAGCCTATTCACGTCCCGACTTTGACACAGACGACGAGGATGATGACAACGAAGGTGAGACCGGCTCTCAAAGCAAACGCGGGAAATGGCTATGGTGGGCGGCCACACTGGTTCTCATAGCAGCCATCTGTGCGGTCTTTGTCCTCAAATCAGGAAGCGATACCGAGGAAGCAGCACCTGTGGCCGAGGCTGTAACCGGCAACGAGGTACCGGCAGCAGTGCAGAGCGCCCCTCTGACCGTTGAGGAGACATCTGACATCGACTATCTCAACTCCAATCCAGTGTGGGATGAGAAAAAGCTGCAGAGTCCGATGGGAAAAGCCCTCATCGAAGCCATCAACACCGGTGACATCGACGCGGTGGTCAACAACGACTATTTCGCGGTAAAGGGCCGCTGCACCAATGCTCAGGCCAATCAGATAGCCGATATGATATGGCGCGCCAAAGGCTCGTATAACGAGAAGAACAACTCACGCAAGCTGCGCGCTGCCATGAAGGATGGCTCAATCAATCTGCGCAACCTCACCGACAACCTCGCAAAGAGCCAGCCGGCCGAACGAGCCAACGAGACTCCGCGTCCTTCAAAATGACAACCAAAGGTGGGTGCCGGACGTTTTAATTAAAACGTGTGTTGGAAACTCAACTGTTCACTAAACATCCACCTATATGAAATCAAGAGCATTGACCATAATAGCGTCCCTGGCGCTGGTAGCATTCTCGGGATGCGTGAGTTCGAAAAAATATGCAGCCCTTCAGGCTGAGCATTCAGCTCTCCAGAAGGACTACAACGCCTCGCAGGTGTCGCTTGCCGAAAGCCGTGCCAACGGCAAGAGCCTTGAGACTCTCCTTGACGAGGCCAAACGCAACAACGAAGAGTTGAAACGCAGCTATGCCTCGCTGCAGAAATCGCTCGACAACAGTATCACCCAGAACACACAGGGGAACGTCAACATCTCTAAGCTCGTCGACGAGATCAATGCCTCGAACCGCTACATCAAGCAGCTCGTGCAGGCCAAGTCGAAGTCCGATTCGCTCAACCTCGTGCTCACCACCAATCTCACCCGCTCGCTCAGCACTGATGAGATGCAGGAGGTCAACGTGAAAGTGCTCAAAGGTGTTGTGTACATCTCTCTTGCCGACAATATGCTGTTCAAGTCGGGCAGCTATGAGGTCAACGACCGCGCCATGCAGACCCTCGGCAAAATCGCCAAAATCATCAAGGATTACGGCGATTATGACGTGCTCGTGGAGGGCAACACCGACCCGGTGCCCATCAGCCGCACCAACATCCGAAATAACTGGGACCTGAGCGCACTCCGCGCATCCTCGATAGTGCAGGTGCTCCAGAACGATTTCGGCATCAACCCCTCGCGCCTTTCGGCAGCCGGCCGTGGCGAATATAACCCGATTGCCGACAACAGCACCGAGCTCGGCCGTCAGCGCAACCGCCGAACGGAAATCATCATCACCCCGAAGCTCGACCAGTTCCTCGACCTCATCGACAAGGCCCCGAAAGCTGATTAACAGCCGATATATCCGCTGACAGCGGTGAAATATAACCCACAACGCCGGTCCACGTCATCTCATCATGACAAGGACCGGCGTTTGACGTAATATCCACATCGGCCGTACTAAAAACTGCGGAACATGTGTGATAATATTGCCAAAAGCGGTATATTTGCAGTACGTTATTTCAACCAATCAATGAGATGAGAAAGTATTTTAGCCTAATTATTTTAGCGTTGACTCTATCAACATTAGGTGCCCATGCTGCCGAACCGATGAAGGTACAATGCATTGAAGGGGAACTAAACCTCGGTATTTCAGCGCCATTCAAGGAAATCAAGGACCATTCTAACTGCGCGGGGTTCGACATCGGCGCAGAACTCCGCTACAATCTTCCACGCGTCCCTGTGGCCATTGGGGCAATGTTTGAACTCTACAATCCCGAACGCACCACCAAAGGTGATTATGCCGGGCCGGCCGACGACTATTCGGGGGTGCTCTATGGCCTGACAGGGGAATATAATTTCAGGCGTGGACGCGACGTCAACCCCTTTGTCGGACTGGGCGCGGGTGTGGACAACCTCACTTCCGACTCCAAATGCTATGCCTTCGCAAGGCCCAAAATCGGCGTTGAGCTTTTCCACCACATCCGCATCAACGCGTCGGTCACCATCACCGAACGCCATGCCACAGGCTGGACCCTCTCGGTGGGATTTGTATTTGGAGGCAGACCGCGCAAATAGGATGCAACATCATCCGGCCCGCGATGCCTCTCAGCCACCCTTACGGCCACACGGCATGATGGCTCAAAAACACACTCTTTAAGTTTGGAGAATCCGAGAATAGTGTGTAAATTTGTAAGTATGGAAAATTACATAGTATCGGCGCGAAAATATCGTCCGGCCACCTTTGACAGCGTGGTTGGGCAGAAAGCGCTGACAGCTACCCTGAAAAACGCAATAGCCACCCACCGTCTGGCCCACAGTTACCTCTTCTGCGGCTCTCGCGGTGTGGGTAAGACCTCATGCGCACGCATATTCGCCAAAACCATCAACTGCCAGAACCCGACGGCAAACGGAGAGGCCTGCAACGAGTGTGACAGCTGCCGTGCGTTCAACGACGGCAATTCAATGAACATCATCGAGCTTGACGCCGCATCAAACAACGGCGTGGACGATATACGCCAGCTCGTGGAGCAGGTGCAGATACCGCCGTCACAGGGAAAATACCGCGTGTTCATAGTCGATGAGGTCCACATGCTGTCGGCCGCGGCCTTCAACGCCTTCCTAAAGACCCTTGAAGAGCCCCCGTCCTACGTAATCTTCATCCTCGCCACTACCGAGAAGCACAAAATCATCCCCACCATCCTGTCGCGGTGCCAGATCTACGACTTCAATCGCATCTCAATACGCGACATGATTGACCATCTCTCCTACGTGGCCACACAGGAGGGTATGACAGCCGAGCCGGCGGCACTCAACATCATAGCCCGCAAAGCTGACGGTGCCATGCGCGACGCGCTGTCGATATTCGACCAGGTGGCGGCCTCATCGCGCGGCAACATCACCTATCAGAGCGCTATCGACAACCTCAACGTACTCGATTACAACTACTATAACCGCCTCCTCGACTGCTTCCTGCAAGGCAAAGTGCTCGACACATGGCTTATATATAAAGAGATCCGCGACCGAGGATTCGACTCACACTTCTTCATCAACGGCCTGGCCGACTATATGCGCGACCTTATGGTGGCGCGCGACCCATCGACGATAGTTCTGCTCGAGGCCGACGACGAGGCACGCAATGCCATGGCCCTCACAGCGGCCAAGTGTTCGCCCGACTTCATCTACAGGGCCATGAATCTCTGCAATGAAGCCGACCTAAATTACCGCACTGCCTCCAACAAGCAATTTCTCATAGAGCTTACGCTCGCCAAAATATGCCAATTGCTAAGCCCCTCCCCCGATAACAGCGGCGACGGAGAGGGGCGATTACACAAAATATCATCAGCCGCGCCCTCCTCACCGCAACACACCGCAGCGAAACCATCCACCCAGTCCGGGACGATAGCGCAGCAGAACGCACCAAAACAGGCACCACAGGCATCTCAGCAACCGGCCACCAACGTGGCGGCGACTGCACAACGACCTGTTGCCCCGATTCAGCCCACCACACCACTCCCGCCGCCTCCGCCCGGACCCTCCGCAGGAAGACGAACACTGAAGAAGGTGTCGACAGGAGCCACGTTCTCCATCAATCCGTCGGCTTCGGCAGCCAGGAGTTCCTCTCCGACAGCAGGGCAGCCTACAGCTACCGTAAAGAGGGAGACAGCTTTCACGCTCGAACAGCTTCATGCGGCCTGGCAGGCATATATACTCTCGCATCCTACGGAGCATATACTCATCAACACCATGCGGGCATCGTTTCCCACGCTCGTGGAGGGACACACGTATAAGATGATGGTGGAAAACGAGATGCAACGCAACGTGGTGGAACAGGCCTCGCCACAGCTACTGCAGAGTGTGCGTAATGCGCTGCTAAATGACCTTTTCACCCTGACTGTGGAGATCAACCAGGGTGAGTCGTCGCCACACACATGGAATGAACGCGAAGTGTTGAACCACATGATAGAAAACACGCCTGAAATGCGCTCATTCATCGACGATCTCCACCTCACGATAGGATAACAGAAACACAATAAAAACGAAAGGGAGCCTATAACCAAGGTTCCCTTTCGTTGCTATTATAGAATAAGGTTTAAAACAAGCCTTTCATAATGAAGTGCCATACAGCTTATTATTGTTGGACGACCTTTATCTCAGCCTCCTCATTACCGGCAAAATTACCATTGATATAAAGGACTCGTTTCTTATTGGATTCTGACGGTTGCGCGATAATGGTGAGTTCTTTACTGAATGATACCGACCTTATGGTAAGCCATTCGTATGACAATTCGAAAACTTCACCGTCGGACACACCTGCAGTCACCGACTCGTTGCCATCGTAATCAGAAATCGAGCAGAATGCAAAGGACTCATCACCCTTCACGGTTTTGGTCCCCCCTTCTTTCGGGAAATTTACCTCCTCGGGATAACCATGGTTATCTTCAGAATTACATGATGAGAACACTGCCATTACAGCAAGAGATAGGGCAAATAATATGGTTCGCATATAATTTTTATTTTGATTTATTGTAAGTAAAATGATTATTCTGTTAAATAACCGATATATGTGTTTTCATCCGTAGTAATTTCTATTTTGATAGGATTCTTAATATCTCCAACATTTATAGAGTATTCGGAAAATGTTGAGAATGCATACACTGCATACTCAGAGGAAATCATATCCTCCAATCTTAATTGGGCATTACCCTCTGGCTCTTCAAAATTGATATAGAGAATACCGCCAGAATAATAGCAGTCGATATCAGCTTTGTAAGCAGGAATACGTGGTCGTGAACCTCCAGAACGTTTAAACGACACAACCTTTAAATACTCATCTGTGGTTTTGTCATTATCTGCATTAATTATAGGTGTATCCCATATAGTAAGAGCTAAAAATAAAATAAATGATTTCTTCAACATTCTTTGATACTATTTTCTGACAAATTTACTTATTTACCCCCGAGTAATGCAAAAAAGGTCTTTATTTATCAGTCCTCATACTATTTATAATTATCTGATTTAAAACACTTTAAAAATGATGAATTTTCAAATTTATCCTCATCGCTAATTTATCAGGCTAAACCACTAATATACTATCAGTTGATTTACCGATAACTATTTATCAAACTTTGATCGTGGGGACTTTTTCATTTTAAGTTTTTCTATAAACCACTCCTTATGGGTGGCGTTTGACTCTTTTATACGATTACGAATTCTAATATTTCCATTATAAATGCTGTGCACAGTAGAACCGGTTATTAAACTTATAGTTCTTACAGATAAACCTGCATAAACCAATGTAACCAATACTAAAGCTTTTTCAGTTAACTCCGGTACCTCTTCTCTTAATTTAGTTATTATGTTATCATTATAAGCATTAACCAACTGCTCAAGTTTACTGATGCTCTCCTTATCCTTAATATTTTCTATTTCCGCTTCTATCTCTGTAAGCAAAGTCTTATTTGATTTTTGAGCCGATTTATAATAATAGTCATCTGCAAATTTATTTAGCATCCTGAAGCGCTCTTCCAGAACAGATCCACTAAGATTTTTCAATTTGGCATTCTCCTCTTTATTAATATTAATTTCATTTGAAAGTATGTGTATTTCATTTATTGAATTCTGAATCTCCAGTTTTTTAACTCTAATCATTAATCTTGAAATTACATATACCCCCAACAATAGCAAGCACAAGGCGCATATTATATAATACATAGCTGATATATGTCTCTTATTTTTTACATTCTCAATGTTATAATAATCACGTTGTGCGCCAATTATAACCTGTTCTTTATTTGATATTTCCTTTTGCTGAAAACCAATTACTTTATAAGCCAAAGAGTATGCAGTTTCAATATTCCCCCTCCTATATTCATAATTTGCCAATGTCATGTTAACCAACACTGAATCTCTAATATTTTCAACTAATTGAAAGGCCGAGTCAATATATAGCTTCGATAGGTTCAAATCATCTAATCTCATTGATATTTCGGCAAAATTAACAATCCGGTCTATATTTTGAGGGATGTATGCACGGTATTTTTCTAAGCTATCCATATAGCTCTTTGCTTGATCATAATCCGATAGGCTTAACAGACAAGAGATAGCCATATCCATACATAGACCTTGAATAGTCGAATCATTCAGTTCTGCTCTATTTTCAACTATCAAATTTTTCAATATCATAAGGCTACTATCGTACTTATTAATATTTGCATAAGTTATAGCCTTATCAAGAATAGCATAGTAATAATTATCCCTCTTTCCACATCTATTATAATAATCAATTACCACATCACATTAGTGTCCACTAAAAAATCATAAGAGTTCTTTGAAATAATTGAAATTCAAC
>OFFL01000416.1_pt1 | contig 48416 bp, 46 predicted proteins | sample 1521391 | NCBI WGS metagenome assembly OFFL01 (sample SAMEA3504082, study PRJEB24116) | mouse gut metagenome | biome: mouse gut; feature: mouse-associated habitat; material: faeces | place: Denmark | collected 2011
CAGGAAGAAGGAGCAGGAACGTTAGGGGGTGTGAAAATAAGGAGCGGAGCGACGCTGACTCTTCGGGCCATGTTGGCCCGAAGCCGGGTTTGGGGAGGCTCCCCAACAAGCAGATTTTTACGTTCTGGCCGGAAGGCCGGAACGTAAAAATAGCAACTGTGTGGCCACAGTTGCCCTGCTTGCCATTTAGCGGAACCCTCGATAAACGCCGCAAAAACGGAGGCCCCTACTCGGAAACCTCCGTTTCTCTGGCTTTCTTCAAGCCTTCGGCAGTTGCCTCCATGACAACGAGCTCCTTCTCATTCATGGTGTTTAGCAGCACATCAATATGCTTGCGGCAAAGACTTTCTTTATTGCCGCTGTCACTGTGTATGAACTGATCCACGGAAATATCAAACATGCTGACGAGCTTAACGAAAACACCAAAACTCGGGTACTGCCCTTTGTTCTCAATATTCATAATCGTGTGGGACGTGCGCCCCACAAGCTCCGCAAGGTATTCCTGCGTCCAGCCTCTTTTCTCGCGGGCGTCTTTTATCGCCAGCCCGAGGCCATGAAAATCAAATCTATCTTCATAATGTTCCATACAACCTGGATTCTCGGAAACGTGACGAGGTAAAATTGTCAACAGCTTGATTTATAAGGATTTCAGTATAAATCCTCGTCACAATCGAATATTTCATAAACATGACGAGGAATGGCTTGTTTCAGGCATTTATGGGCACCTCGTCACGTAAATCCGAGAATCCAGGATACAATATCACCCAAACTTATTTTATATTTAAGGTGATAGTATGTGGATTAAATACAATTCTATGTTTGGTTGTATTTAATTGCACATTCTTTAAAAATATCCACTTGACATATGTATGACACCGTGTTACTCTTAAAGCGTAACATGATGTCATACTTTAAGGAGGAAATCAAAATGGTACAGCAAATATCAGATGCGGAATTTGAAATTATGAAAGTGATATGGGCTAACGGAGAAAAGCCGACGCTTTTTGCCAGTCTTACGGCAGATTTAGCAGCAAAAGGAAAACCCTGGCAAAAAAATACCCTTATCACGCTTTTAAACCGGCTTGTCAATAAGGGGTTTTTGAAAGCAAAAAAAACCGGGCGTTGCAATGAATACACCCCTCTTGTGTCGGAAAGCGAATACCACAAAACCCAAACCAAAAATTTTCTGGATAAAATTTATGAGGGAAATGCAAAATGGCTTGTTTCCGATTTGATTTCTGGCGACCTGTTGGCAGACGAAGAATATGAGGAACTGAAAAAGCTCTTGGAGAAAGGAAGAACAGAAAAATGAACATTCTATTGAAAATGTTTTTGTCTATGTCATTTTCCGGTTCATTGTTCATCCTGCTGTTACTAGCCGGAAAAAGATTCCTTAAAGACAAAATCAGCAGACAATGGCAGTATTATATTTGGCTCATTGTTGTTGTACGGCTGTTATTGCCTTTTGGACCGGAAACAAACTTGATGGGAAAAGCCTATCAGACAATCGATCAGGCCATAACCCATTCTGTTTCCCTGCCGCAACAGCAGTCACCCTCTGGTGATACAAATGCTTTCAATGTTCCTGCTTCCGGTATGGAACACGACAACCAGAATACTGTCAATCCTAAAGACGATTCTATATCCTCCCGCCCGGTTGGGGATATTCTGTCTTTATTTTCCAACCATGTTTGGCTTATCTGGCTCATGGTTGCATTGATTCTTTTGGTACAAAAAATAACGGCATATCATAGCTTTATTCGATATGTTAAGGCTGGATTAAATCCGGTTTCCAATGTTGAGCAATTAGACCGGCTTTCAGTTATTGCGGAACAGACTGGCAGGAAAAGACCAGTAGAGCTTTGTGTCAATCCGTTGGTTTCGTCCCCTCTGCTGATTGGATTCTTCCGGCCATGTATTGTTTTGCCAAGCGCAGATATTCCGGAGAAGGACTTTCAATATATCGTATTGCATGAATTAACGCATTACAAACGGCGGGATATGTTTTATAAATGGCTGGTACAAATTACCGTCTGTCTGCACTGGTTCAATCCGCTTGTTTATTTAATGAGGCGTGAAATCACAAAGGCATGTGAATTTTCTTGTGATGAAGCGGTTCTTTCAAAAATGGGATATGATAACGCACAGGATTATGGAGAAACTCTGCTTGACGCAATGGCAGCAGTCGGAAAGTACAAGGAATCTCTGGCCGCTGTTACTCTTAGTGAAAACAAACAATTATTAAAAGAAAGGTTAGGTGCGATTATGAACTTAAAAAGAAAATCAAAAACAACTTTATTTTTCACAAGTGTGCTGACATTGTGTATTATTTTAGGTGTGGTTTTTGTTGGTGTTTATCCAGCTGCCGCCGCCGATCAACCGTCAAATGAGCCTGCGGTATCGGGCCTGAATGAAAATGTAATATCGCCCACACAAGAGAAAAACAGTTCGCATAATGAAGTGTTTTCCTCACAAGCAGAGCAATATTATGAGGACGACAATTTACCTTTGTTTGAAATTGCCTTTTCCCGATTGGACGAGAAAGCTCAAGGCGAATGGCTGGATAAGATTTATGCAGATGACAGAATCCGTTTTTGGAAAACTGCGGTCAATATGCTGGACGTGGATTGTGCTTTAATTCAGCAGTATGCGGAAAAAATCTATGATGACGGTAACATTTCCTATTTCTCCACCTTGACCTCGCGCATGAGTGAGGAAACATTGGAAGAATGGATGGGCATAGCAGCGGATGATGAAAAGTTTAATTTCCAATCCATCTTATCCAATGCACTGGGGCAGGGCAATAAATTTGATACGCTGTCTGAAACCCAGAAAGCGGAGTATCAAGCGGTAGGCATTACAGTTGACGGCAATAATCATTATTATCAGGGGCAGCTTGTCAACATCTTTTTGGATATGCACAGGCTGGCCGTAAACCCGGCCGGAACGGTCAATATCAGAATCACCCGTAGCGAGGATGGAAAAATATCAGATGTTGCATATATGACCGATACAGAAGTAACGGAACTGCTGGGAAATATGGAAGAACCCAATGATTTATATGATGCAGAAATGGAAGAACTACTGAATGATATGAACGATTTTGATAATAAATAAATCGAAGTTACAGCCGCCCAACGGTAAATAAAAAAAACCGTTGTCTCGGTGGCTAATCATCTGTGCGCCCAAACAAAATCCAGTAGCCTTTACGGCGGTTTTGAAATAAAAATTTCAAGCCGCCGTTTTCTTTTTGAAAAATGAGAATGTGGAGGGTGTGTTAATGTCGCCCTTTTTCAAGGATATGGCGGTATCAAATGCTTAAAAGCATTGGGAGGTATCGCTGTGTCCTTATTTCTTTTTCAACTGTCTGAACCGTTAAAAAAAGCCCGCCCCCTTGGAAGGATAATTCTGGCAATCAATATGAAATAATTCAGTCCAGAAACAATAATTCTATTTCATGCGCCCGAATGGCTCTATGCTGTCCGGACGCATTTCTGTTTCTATGGGACAGCCTCGGGCCAACTTGGCCCGAAGCCCGGCCCCGGTGCCGTTCCCCGCCGCCTCCGTTTTGGCAGCCCATTCACCAAACACCGAAACGGAGGTAAACATGGCTATCATCAATCTTCGGGATTTTTACCCGTACTATACAATGGATTCTTTTATCGAAGTGCCTGACGAGGTAGCGGAGGCAATGGCAGAGTTTGACCGCAAGGAGGCGGCCTACCGTCTGCGTACATACCGCCACAAGGCCTATTATTCCCTTGACCGGGAGGACGGCATTGAGCACTCGGCTTTGTTCGTTGCCCTCTCCCCATGTGAGATTTACGAGCGCAAAGTCACCATGCAGGAACTCTATGCGGCCATTTCCAGCCTGCCCGGCAAACAGGCCAAACGTATCTACGCCCATTTCGTCCTCGGCATGAGCAAGACCGACATTGCCAGGGCCGAAGGCGTGGACGAAAAGGTGGTGCGCCTGGCAATCGAGCGCGGGCTTCGGAACATGGAAAAATTTTTAAAAAATAATTTCTAAGGTGTACCGAAAAAGCCTGAAAAATGAAATGGTATATGAAAGGCGGAGGCGCCCCGGGACAAACTGGCCCGAAGCGCGGACGAACCTTTCTGGCAGATTGAAAACTGAATAAAAAGATACCCGGATACGAAGGGTGGATGTGCCAGGCGACAGGCCCGCCGTGACTTCCGTTTCCATTGTGGCTTTCACTTTGGGGGCGGGAATAGCGATAAAGCCCATGCCGCAGGCGGGGCCGTGGCTGGCCTCGCCGGATAAGGCACGCCCCCGGATACTTGCGTTCAGTCACAGTCCGAGCGTTGAAGCGGCCTTGCAAGCCGTGAGCCGTCGCAGGCAATGAGAACGCCTTGCCATCAGAATGGGGAGAGTTGAAATACTATGGGACATGAAGCCTATGTCCGTCCGATGTGTCTGAAATGAAGTGAAAACCTATGGGGAGTCCCCGGCAATGCTGTCTGATGATAGGCCAACCGATCCGGCGTGGCTCCCCATCTTTTCAAAAAAGGAGCACTTTATGGGAAATGCGTTTGGAATGATCCCCGGCTTGGAACCGGACGAATGGAGCAATGACGCCTGCCGCGGCTATGTCATTATGGCAATGGAGGACTGCGGATTTTCAAAAAAGGATATACGGCGTGTTGTGGGGCAGCTTTATGAAGTATTCGACCTCAACAGCGTGGAGGATGCCAAAGAAAAGTACCTTTCCAGTCCTTACTGACCTCGGGCCACATTGACCCGAAGTGGAGAAAGCTCAAAGGGCGGCACCTGCTGGGTGCCGTCTTTTGACGTTTCCCCACGGGACAAGTGGGAAAGGCTGGCATATGCACGCACTTTCGCAAAGGAGGTTTTCAATGACGCAAGCTGTCACTTATGAACGAGAAACAAAATCTGTCGCATTTCAAGGGAAGATCATTGTGCTGGAAAGCCTCACGCCGGTACTTCCCCCGAAGGAGAAAGAACAGCGCAAAAAAGAAATTGAGCGTTGTCTTTACGAGGTGTTCAGTAAATATGGAGACAGGTTTCCCTAATCATTCGCAACATTGTTGTCCGGGGCTGCTGATGGTATAATATAGTTGTAAGGTTGGTAGCTCCATTCCAACAAGGAAAGGAGCCCAATATGGAATTTATCAGAGAAGATTGTATTTACGCAAGACAGTCAGTAGACCGCAAGGACAGTATCAGCATTGAAAGTCAGATCGACTTTTGCAAGTATGAATTGAAAGGTGGGAGCTGCCGGGTATTTAAGGACAAAGGCTATTCCGGTAAGAATACGGACAGACCGGAGTTTCAAAAGCTGCTGGGCGAGATCCGCAAAGGAAAGGTCCGGCGGGTCATCGTGTACAAGCTGGACCGTATAAGCCGCTCTATTCTGGACTTTGCAACGATGATGGAGCTGTTTCAAGAGTACGATGTGGAGTTTGTATCCTCCACGGAAAAGTTTGATACTTCGACCCCGATGGGCCGGGCCATGCTGAATATCTGCATTGTATTCGCCCAGCTTGAACGTGAGACAATTCAGAAGCGTGTCACAGACGCCTACTATTCACGGTGCCTGAAAGGCTTCCACATGAGCGGGCAGGCGCCATACGGTTATCAGTTAGAGCCTACTGTGGTAGAGGGTATCCGCACAAAGAAAATGGTTGCCGACCCCGTAGCCGCCGACCATGTTCGGCTGATGTTTGAAATGTACGCTGAACCGGAAACCTCCTTCGGAGATATTACCCGATACTTCGAGGAACATGACATAAAAATTTATGGCAAATCCATGTTCCGTACATTTCTTTCCCAGCTTTTAAGAAACCCCGTTTACGCACAGGCCGATTTGGAGCTGTACGAATTTTTCAAGAGTCAGGGCGCAGCGATTGTCAATGACGCTTCCGACTTTGCCGGAACAAACGGCTGCTATCTCTATCAGGGGCGGGATGTGAAGGAGGACAAGGACAGGTGCTTAAAAGATCAGATACTTGTTATCGCTCCACACGAAGCACTCATTTCCTCTGACACATGGCTTAAATGCCGGAAAAAACTTATGGCAAATACCACCTTCCAGCAGGGACGGAAACCGAAAAATACTTGGCTGGCCGGAAAAATCAAATGCGGGCATTGTGGGTATGCTCTGAAAGCCACCCATGTACCAAACAGCACCGGATATTTCCGCTGTACCAAACGGACGGAAAACAAAGGCTGTCCGGGCTGCGGGAAAATCCGCAAAGAAGAATTTGAGCAATTCATTTTCTCGGCCATGCAGGAAAAGTTCAAAGACTTTCAGATACTCCACGGCAGAGAGGAAAAAGTCAATCCGAAACTGACCGCCTATCAAGTGGAGCTGGCACAGGTGGAGGCAGAAATTGAAAAGCTGCTGGATACGCTGACCGGAGCCAATGCGACCTTGCTTGCCTACGCTAACAAAAAAATTGAAGAACTGGACACCCGACGCCAGACCATTTCAAAGGCAATCGCCGAATTGAGCGTTGAAACCATATCTCCCCAGCAGATAAAGAAGTTATCCTATTATCTCGACAACTGGGACAGCATAGATTTTGACGACAAAAGAAAAGCCGCCGATGGTTTGATCTCTACGATCAAGGCCACCAGCGACCGTGTTCAGATAGAGTGGAAAATCTGACATTTCCGCTCTATCGCCCCGCATTTCTATTTTATCTTGTTTGTACCCCTTGTACACCGATGTTTCAAATCCTTTTAAATTTTCTAAATAGCAAATATAAGGATAGGTAAACAATTTTTCTAAATTCAATTCATTTTCAGAAAGTATCGGATGGGCTTTTCTCACAACAAAACACATTTCATCCGATGCAATTTTTAAATAATCTAACTGATTTCGATATATTTCCCGCATTAAATTCGCTTCATCAATTTGTGTCATTATAATCATTCCAATATCCAACAAGCCTGTGCCGATGCCACTAATGATTGATTCACTATCACTACTTTGCAAATTCAAACGTAGATGGGGATATTTTTGATTCATGTGCAGCAAAAAATTCATTAAAAAAGCATTATTAAAATGTATTGTTCCACCTATAATATATTCTCCTTGTATATCCAGTAAGTCTCCTTTTAACTGATATAGATAAGAAATTCTTTTCTGAATATCCTGTATGACTGTGATTGCATTTTCCCCTTTTTCTGTAAAAACAATCCCATTAGGTTGCCTAATTAGAATAGAATACCCTAACTCTTCTTCCATTTGTTTTACTGCAGTACTGATTGCAGGTGCCGAAACAAATAATTTTTGTGCTGCCTTTGTAATTGATTTTTCCTGATATACTGTCAATAAGTATTCAAATTGATTTAAATTCATAGGGCTACACTCCTATTTTCATTATTCTTTAAAAAAAGTATATCATAAAAAATTTAAATGTCTATAAGAGCTTCTTTCCTTGATTAGGAAGGAAGCTCTTATAGACAACCCTTTTATATTCACATCTTAAAACAGAATGTACGCTACTGGAACTCCAACAACTAAAAATATAACTCCACAAGTTAATAGCAAAATCACGCCATATTGATATATTTCTTTTGCTGATGTATAGTCTGTTTTCGTATGCAGTAAAGGTGCATATGGGGAAGCTGCCGGTGACAGAAACGCTGCGTACATAGCCATTAACACTACCATTCCAATTGGCAAGGGATTTAATCCAATCGTTGGAGCAATTGCTGCAACAACTTGCAATAATACCATACCAATAACCAGATTGGTTCCATAATTTGTTAATAATAAGCCGATAAAAATAATGACTATCATAAACACAACCGAACCTGTGTGAGCAAACAGTGGTGTCACTATATTGATCAATAGAGTTTTAATGCCTGTTTCCTCTGATAATAATGTTCCAGAAAGATATAGTGTCAGAACTACGAGAAACAGCATTTCAAATGAAACATTATTTCTTGAAACTTTTTCAAGATCAAATACTTGGTTTCCGTCCAATTTTAAAAAACTCAATACACACAGAGCTAACATTAAAAATCCAATTAGTGTTAATTTATTCAGCCAGATAACAGCAGGCCATTCCTGAGGCAATACAGATGGTAAAATTGCAACTAAAAAGAATATCACTGTAGCTATTGCATAAACAATTTGTGTTTTGCTCATTGGAGGCAGTTTTTCGCTGCAAATATCCTCAATTGTTATGTTTTCCATTTTTGTTAAGTCACAATGGAAAACATATTTTATCATAAACGACATAACAACGATAATGACAAATCCAACAATTGTATTTAGTAGAATATAACTCAAATAACTTACATGCATTCCGCTTGCATTTTCAAATACCTCCACCATAGCAGCCATGGCTCCCCAAATTGGCAATAAGCAAATCCCTAAACTCAACGCAATAAAGGAGCAAACTGTTAAAACACGCGGATATTTTTCATCTTTTGTATAGCCAACTTTTTCTAATGTGGCATACATAATCGGCCATACTACTAATGCTGCTGCCAAAGCATCTATGACACCTGATACTACATAGATTGCTGTCATAATCATAATATTGAATACGATGGGATGTCCATTAATGAACTTTCGAGACAAAAACCAATGCGCAATATATTGTGTTAAACCACTGTCTGCAACTGCACCGCAAAAAAACATACAAAACAGAATTAACAATGCAATATAAGCAGAGAATGCGGTAAACATAGTATCCATACCAATTCCATCAGTCAAACCAAGCAGCACAATTCCTAGTAATGTCGGCCAGAAAATCCCTACTGTTGTCCACAAATAAATCAGACCTAAAAAGATTCCTCCAACATGCATCCCAATTGTTGTGACGGGTTCTATTGGTGTCATATTGGAAATTCCCAGCATAATTGCCACACCAATAATAGAGTGAATCATTGTTTTCATGTCTATTTTTTCTTGCATCTTTTCTACCATTATCCTTCATCTCCTTGGCTATTCGCTTTTGCGAACTCGTTGACGGAACTCCAGAACAGGTTTTCCATCTTCTAAACGAATTGTCTGGAACTTATTGGCAAGCAACGGGTTGGTAAACGGATAATCTACGCGGCGATGATTTCCACGTGTTTCTTTTCTGTTTTCTCCACACATAGCAAGCATAATTCCTACATCCAATAAATCCAATACTTCTAAAGTGCGCACAAGTTCATGCGAATTTTCAGCTTTTAACTGTTCTAATGCATATTTTTTTAAATTATTTAGATATTTATTTCCGGCAGTTAATAAAGTTTCAGATCGAATCGCCCGAATACTAACATACTTATCCATAATCTGTTGTAATGTAGAATTTACTTCCATCCAGTGAGCACCAATTTTACGATTCAGAATAGCATTGTATTCGTCCAGTTTTTCTTGAATGATTGGCATAGTTTCAATGAATTTGTACTCAGCGTCCAAATTTCTCTGATATGCAGAATCGTTACAACGATCTGCTGCATTTTCTCCGACAATTTGACCAAAAACAGCTGCGCTGGTAATGTCACCGCGCACATTGCCAACAACGTCGCCAGAAGAAAACAGACCCTTTAGTGATGTTTCGCCGTTAATATCAATGTCAATACCACTGTCACCGCCCAAAATACATTCATATCCAGAAAACTCTACCATATGTTTTTTAAAGTCAATACCAAATTGATCCATATAATCATTAATGGAGGTGTCCCCCTCTGATACAAATGATTTACGCATATGCGCAATGTCTTCGTCAGAAATGACAGAACAGTTCATATAAACAGGTCCTGAACCGTCTGCTATTTTTTCATCAAATACACTCAACCAAATATCAGTTGTCACATCGCCAAGCTCTCTTGTTGGTTTTGTAATAAATGGTCCAACAGGTTTGCCATCTGGATAGGATAATACTCCTATCCATGTGCCTTTTCCAGCACGGGCAAATTGCGTAGGACCAGCAGGACCTGCCAGTACATCCAAATTTACCATGCGTGCCCCTGCTCGATATGCGATTGCAAGCCCGCCAGCATCGGCTGGATTACAACTTGTATTGCAAACGTATGCTGGGTTCATCCCTGGATAGAGCCGTGTTGTAATGCCTGTTACTAAAATAACTGTTTTTGCGTGAAAGATTACCATTTCTGGTTGATCATATTTTGTATGAATCCCGATGGCGCCAATGACTTGATTATCTTTTGTCAACAGTTCCGTAATTGTTGTTTTATTATAAATTTCTGCGCCCATTTCTAGAGCTTTTTTTGTTAACATGGCTTTCTGGTTATGCCCATCATACTTTAAATGATACCGACGACGTTCTGGCAAAGCATGACCTTCAAAATTCCAGGTACCTGTTGGTCTCATATTTATTCCATAAGATTCCCATTTTTGTACCATCTCAAAAGAACGCTTTAACATTCGGCTGAGCAGATTCATGTCCTGTCTAGGTCCAACGACTGTTTCACAAACTTCTCCCAAAATTTCATCAAAATCATCTCCGTGACATTCTGGAATATAACACATAAAGTGGTCATTTCCTGTAGCACCACAACCGCTTCTTCTTGTATCAGCTTTTTCTGAGATGATAACTTTACAACCTTTTTCTCCAGCAGCAATTGCAGCTTGCAAACCGCTAATCCCTCCGCCAATAATTAACACATCTGTTTGAATAATTCTTTCTCTTTTCTTCATTTCCATGATTCTGTACCTCCTTGTGAATTTGGAACATCAATATAAAACATCATGTGTGATAGCGGATATCTCATTGTAATAGCACCTTTTGGGCAATCAATAGCGCATGCACGGCAATGCCAACATTCATTTGGATAGCGAACATAAACCTCTCCCGTTGTATCCTCGGATTTTTTTATCACATCCATACAACAAATTTGAGCACACAAACCACAGTTTACACATTTTTCTTTATCAATTACAGGTGGCATAGCCACTCCTCCTCTCTTCTGTTTCCACTCCTGCAGGAAGTATAAAATTATCATAAGAGATTTTTTTAGTTTAATTATCTCTTGATTTTATATTAATTCATTGTTTTTTTTATAGCAAGTAACGTCTCTTTAAGTACGGATTAACTTATTTTTAATGGGTCAGCTCATTAAAAATAAACTAACTGTGAAGACCGCCGCAGGTCAAAAATTTTTTGGCCTGCGGCGGTCTTTTGTATTTTATAGGTAAAATTGTTTTCTGTTTATGGTATAATGAAAAGAAAAAGAGGAAGGTGTCGGGGATGCGCTTTGAACAGTTGAATTGTCTGGTCGAGATTGCGGAAACCGGTTCTATTACAGCGGCAGCGCAAAAATTGTTTATTTCTCAGCAGGCTGTGAGTACCAGCGTGAAACAGTTGGAACAGGAATTGGGGCAAACTCTGTTTGTGCGGAATAAATCCGGAATTTCTTTTACGGCAAAAGGAGAGGAAACCGTTAACTTTGCACGAAAAATATTGGCAGACAAAGAGGAATTTGTGAGTCGGATGCGTATGGAGGAGGTTGAAGAGACCATAGAGATGAAGGTCTGTTCCACATCCTCTGTGACCAATATTGTACTGCCGGATATCATTGAAAAGTTAGATGCAAAACAAATTCCCATCTCTCTGCGGATTTCTTTGAAAGATGATATCACAGAAGTATTTGAAAGTTTACGGATGGAGGATGCCAATTTGGGATTGCTGACCTTTAATGCAGAGTATTTGCCGCAAAAATTTGCTGCTTACCAGGAAAAACTGCAATTGGAAATATTAGCGCGGGACGAACTTGTCGCAGTAGTCAATAAGCGTTTTTACAAAGACACTGCCGCGCAGATTCACCGAAATGCTCTTTTTGATTATCGCTATTCTATATACAATGTAATTCCTATTGACAGCATGCTGGAGTCTGCTAAGAATACCAGCGTGGTCTGGTCTAATGATGTAGATTTTCACCGGCGAATGCTGGAGCAGAAACGGACCTTGGTGTTGATGCCCGGTTTAGCCTACCAATATTTTTTCTCGGGGAAAAAATATGTTGCATTGCCGTTGGAGGAAAACGAAACACCGTTGATTCATGCTGCAGTGTTTCGCAAAGATGCCAGCCCGGCTGTGCGTGATTTTGCCTCTATGGTTCATTTGGAATTGTGCATAAAATAAACAGAGACGTAGCATTTAGTGAGAGCGTGTGTTGATATATTGTGGATGCAGTTTGTCATACATAATTTTCTGACTGCTGTATAGACCGTAGTAGCCGGAGAAAACATAGCTGACTGCACAGGCAATACAAAAGAGCAGAGCGCTACTGTGCCCGAATAATTCTATACTGAGCAGGACAGAAGCCAGAGGGCAATTCACGACACTGCAGAATAAAGAAATCATTCCGATGGCAGCGCCCAGTGTTGCATCTAATCCTAAGAGCGGCGCCACCACGTTTCCCAGTGTGGCACCTACAAATAAAGTGGGAACGATTTCGCCGCCTTTGAAGCCGGCGCCCAATGTAAGCGCCGTAAAAAGAATCTTCAAAAAAAATGCAAAAGTTGGACAGGTGCCGGTCATGGCAAGCTGCAGCATATCAGCGCCCTGCCCGTTGTAAGCTCGAGTACCGCTAAGCATGGTCAGCGCAATCACCAGACAGCCGCCGACAAAAATACGCTGGTAGTCATTGGAAATATATTTTTTGTAAAGGCGTTCTGCACTGTGAACAGAAATACAGAAAAGCATACTGACGATACCGCAGAGCATAGCCAGAAAAATGATTTTGATAAATAAAAAGACGGTGAATTCTGGCGCATAGATCTGCGGAAAAATAGAAGCGTCGATGTGAAGCTTTTGGATAATTCCATAGGCTATGGAGGCGGAAACAATACAAGGCACAAATGCGCTGTAATGAATTACGCCGACGCTGATAACTTCCATGCTGAATACTGTGGCGGCGATGGGCGTGCCGAATAAAGAGGCGAATACCGCGCTCATGCCGCAGATTACGATGATATTGATATCGGTATCGTGGAGACGGAATAATCGTCCCAGCGCTTCTCCAATACTGCCGCCGATTTGCAGAGCGGCTCCCTCCCGACCCGCGGAACCGCCGCAGAGATGGGTGATGACAGCGCCGAAAAAAATCAGAGGCGCCATGCGGATGGGAATGTGCTGTTTGGACTGAATAGAAGCCAGCACCAGGTTGGTGCCAGGGTCCTGTCGAAATCCCGCGCGGTGATAGGTAAACACGATCAGCAAACCAGCAAAGGGCAAAAGAAAAATAAGCCAGTCGTTGGCTTGGCGGGCGGCGGTAACCCAATTGATACTGACGAGAAAGGCGGCGCCTGCCAAACCGCAGACTACGCCGGTGATTGCGCCGAAAATCAGCCAACGTAAGAACCACGTGACATAAAGGCTGCTATAGTTTAATTGAAAATGTAATTTTTTTTTGATTGTGTTCCAGTCTGGCTGGGGCAGCATGAGAAATCCTCTCTTTTCGAAAAAATTGGTACTGCTTTCAGTATAGCGGGATTGAGGAGCAGAATCAACAGCTTGTGAAAAATTTTGCGGAATATTTTTTCGATACTGGCAGGAACGCGGGCGATAAGGTACAATATATATTAGATGAAGCAAAACAGAGGAGGAATTTTATGAGTCGGTTATTACAGCAGACAGAAGAGACAGTAGCGTATATTCGCTCGATAACAGGGTACAAGCCGGAGATTGCCATTGTATTGGGCTCAGGTTTGGGACAGCTGGGAGAGCAACTGCAGCATGTGGATGCAATTAATTATGAAGAGCTGCCCCATTGGAAATCCAGTACGGCTCCGGGGCATAGCGGACGATTATTATTTGGTTTGCTGAATGGCAAAGAAGTCGTGTGCATGCAGGGAAGATTGCATTATTATGAAGGCTATAGCATGGAGGAAATTACGTATCCGGTGCGGGTTATGGCATGCTTGGGTATAAAAAATTTGCTGTTGTCCAATGCAGCAGGGGGAATCGATCTGGATTTTGCGCCGGGCGATTTAATGCTGATTACCGATCATATTAATTTTATGGGAAGGAATCCTTTGATGGGTCCTAATGAAGAGGATTTCGGCGTGCGCTTTTGCGATTTGAGCTATGCCTATCAGCCGTCTTTACGAAAGATTGCATTGGAGGCAGCGCAGGAGTTGGGACAAAAGTTGCAGCAGGGTATTTATGTGGCAACAACTGGGCCAAGTTATGAAACCCCGGCGGAAATCAAAATGTTTCGTTCCTGGGGTGCCAGTGCAGTAGGGATGTCCACGGTGCCGGAAACGATTGTGGCAAATCATTGTGGAATCAATGTATTGGGAATTTCCTGCATTACCAATATGGCTGCCGGTATTTTGGATCAACCGCTTACGGAGGAAGAAGTTTTGCTCACCGGAGAAAAATCGGGCGCTGCATTCCAGGCGTTAATTACGCGGATTGTGGGAAAATTGTAAGGAGTGGGAAGAATAATGACGCAATTAGCTGCAGAAATCAGGTGGATGAAGGGACTACAAAAGGGTAGAGTTATGCTGTCTGTTGCGGCAGTGACCGCAGCGGTGTTGGCAGTAGCCACAGCCGGTGCTAATTTGGTATCGGACGAATTGCCGCCGCCATTGGAACATGCCATTCCGGCGCTCGCTGTTTTTGAAAAAAATCCTTACAAAGTGCTGTATTATTATGAGGCAGACAAGCAGGAGCGTTACGAGGCTTACCAGGCAGCAAATGAGACGCTGTCGCCTGAGGACGTGGTGTGGCGCGTGAATGCCGGACTGGACGGTGAATTTTATGCCGTTGTTCAGCCGGTGAGAGATACCGAAGCGATGCCTTTGCTGGTCAATAAATATCATCAGTTGCCTGCCGACTATGTACCGGCGGATTTGACAAAGCTGCCGTCAGGAAAGCCCGCCACAGAGGATAACTGCGCAGCTTACAAAGAAATGGCGGGGGATGCACGAAAAGAAGGACTATCTCTTTACGCTGCGTCTGCCTATCGTTCTTATGAGTTACAGAATCGACTTTATCAGGGATATTTGAAACAGGAAGGTGGCAACGCAGCGCGAGTGGATACCTATAGCGCGCGGCCCGGACACAGTGAGCATCAAACCGGCAGAGCCATTGATTTGTGCGGCTCCTTCGGCTCGCTCAATGATTTTGTGAATACACCGGAAGGCCCATGGGTAAAAGAAAACTGCTATAAATATGGTTTTATCGTGCGCTATCAGGAAGATATTGTGCCGTTGACTGGATATAAGTATGAACCATGGCATATTACCTATGTGGGTAAGGAGGTATCCAATCAAATGCACGAATTAGGAATGACCTGTCTGGAAGAATATGTAGTGAAATATGTTGACCATAAGCCTCCGACTAGTGTATAATGGAAGCAATCCGTGGGAGCCTGGAGCCCTACAGGAGAAAAATTTTTAGCAAGAACAATCTGGGAGAGCCACCTAGATCTGCAAAAGACTGGGATGGATGACAGGAAAGAATATGATGGAGTTGTTATGCGATGTCATCCGAAGCACTGAGGAAACATAAAAATGTTTCGGGATTACGATGCATGACAGCTCTTTTTTCTTTACTTCATTTGGGCTTTACCGCAAAAAATCAAATGAGGTGAGATGCATGCAGGAAGTACAAACAGAAAACAAAGCAACACGCAACACAACAGGGCAAAGAATTTCTACCAGAAAAATGGCTGTAGCAGGGATGCTGGGCGCAGTAGCGATTGTTCTCAGTGTAACGGGTTTGGGTATGATTCCCATGCCTACACTGGCAGGACGGGCTACAATTATGCATGTTCCGGTAATTCTGGCAGCGATCTTAGAAGGACCAGTGGTGGGCGCTTTCACTGGATTCATTTTTGGGCTGTATAGTTTTATGACACCGGTAGGCGCGATTCCGGCAGATCCCATTGTGCGGATTTTACCCCGCATTTTGATTGGTGTGACCTCTTACTATACGTTTATACTGTTCCGCCGTTCCAACATCGGTGCGGCGTCGGCAGCGATTGTGGGAACACTGACCAATACCATTGGATATTTGGGGCTGGCCAGCCTGATTGGCTATATGCCATGGGCAGCTTCCCTTACTGTCATGGTGACACAGATGCCATTTGAAATGGTTCTGGCGGTAATTTTAATTGTTGTCCTGAATAAAGCGTTTGCGCGCAGAGGATGATGAAGAGTGTTATTGGCATTTGATATTGGAAATACAAATATCGTGATAGGGGTATTTCAGCAGGACAAACTGTTGGCGGATTGGCGAGTAGCCAGTGACCGTCAGAAAACCTTTGACGAATATGGGTTATTGTTGGAGCAGTTTTTTCAGAGTCGGCATTTGCAGCGGAAAGATGTGACAGATATCATTATATCTTCTGTTGTGCCGAATTTGACAGACATCATAAAACTGATGTGTGAATATTATTTTCAATTAACGCCCATGATTGTAGGCAATGGCTTAAAAACAGGTATGCCTATTCGTTATGAGAATCCCAAAGAGGTAGGCGCCGACCGGATTGTCAATGCGGTAGCGGCCATTGAACAGTATGGCACGCCGTTGATTATTTTAGATTTCGGTACGGCCACTACCTTTTGCGTAGTGAATGAAAAAGGTGAATATTTGGGAGGTGCCATTGCTCCAGGCATTGGCATTTCCATGAATGCATTGGTGGAAAAAACAGCGCAGCTGCCTAAGGTGGAGATGAATATTCCGGAGCATGTGATTGGGCGCAACACCAGCAATGCCATTCAATCTGGTTTACTTTACGGGTACTGCGGTTTGGTAGATGGTATGGTGCATCGAATTGCAGATGAGTTGGGGATGCCGCTGCAGCAGATAAAAGTGATTGCGACTGGTGGATTGGCTGAGTTGATTCACGCCAATTCGGAAACCATACAGGAAGTAAATCAGATGCTGACGCTGCAGGGGCTGCACATTTTATATGAAAAAAATAAGAAACTGCACAGTCGGGCAGAAAAGGGTGGCGCGCCATGTTAGAGGTATGCTTGTTGGGATGCGGTGGAATGCTGCCATTGCCGGACAGATTTTTGACATCGCTCTTGTTGCGGGAAAATGGCAGCAGCATTTTGATAGACTGTGGGGAAGGTACGCAGGTGGCGCTGCATTTGTGCGGTTGGAGTGTGAAGCGGATTGACCACATTTTGATTACGCATTTTCACGGAGATCATGTGGTGGGTTTGCCAGGACTTTTTATGACCATGGGAAACAATGGCCGGACAGAGCCTGTGCATATCTGGGGGAATCCAGGTTTACGGCAGATTCTGGATGGATTATTGGTTGTTTGTCCGCAGCTGCCATTTGAAGTACATTGTCATGATGTAGCAGAACTGGGGTATCAATTTCAGCTGGGCAATCTGCAGGTACAGGCGCTGCCGGTAGAACACAGAGTTCCCTGCCTGGCGTACAGCTTATCTTTACCGAGGGCAGGAAAGTTTGATGTGGCCAAAGCGCAACAGTTACGGATTCCTGTGCAGTATTGGGCGCCTTTACAGCATGGAGAAATCATCACTTATGAAGGGCGCACGTATTATCCCCAAGATGTGTTGGGTGCGTCAAGACGAGGCTTAAAATTAACCTATGCTACCGACTGCCGTCCCAACGGCGAATTGGTTCGGCTGGCTCAGGACAGTGATCTTTTTGTGGCGGAAGGGCTATATGGCGATGAGGAAAAGCAAAGGGGTGCGGCAGAAAAAGGTCATATGATTTTTTCTGAAGCGGCAACCATGGCGCAGCAAGGTCATGTGCGGGAATTGTGGTTGACCCATTATAGTCCGGCTATGCGAGAGCCAACAGAATATTTAGCACAGACGCAGAAAATTTTCAGCAATACCAAATGCGGAGAAAATCTCTTGATGAAGACGCTGCGATTTGATGATTCCCAGCCAAGGGAAACTTTATGAAATGCCAGATCTCCGTATTTCTAAATTTTACAGGAAAAACAGAAAGTGACTTTTCGATGGTTTATGACTTGAGAAAATACAAGAAACGTTGTTTAAAGCATGCCTGTTTGTGGTATAATAGTAATATGATTAAAAAAGATGGGAAGTGAAAAAATGGATAAATATGAATGCCCATGCGGATATATTTATGATCCCGCTGATGGAGATACTGAGGCTGGTATTGCTCCAGGAACTGCATTTGCAGATCTGCCGGAAGACTGGGTTTGCCCAGTATGTGGTTTGGGAAAAAGCGAGTTTTATAAACACTGAGTTTGCAGCATAGAATTTTCTCTGGCTATGAATAGTGTTTAGACACTATCGTTAAAAAGAGTAAACACAAGATAAAGGGATATGGTTTCAGCATCAAAACAGATGATGGAGTCATATCCCTTTATTGAATAATAAAAAAATCCGCTCAACCGTATCAGTTAAGCGGATTTTCTACATTTGGTGGAGATAAGCGGGATCGAACCGCTGGCCTCTTGAATGCCATTCAAGCGCTCTCCCAGCTGAGCTATACCCCCATAAATATGTTTACAAGTATAGCATACATTTATCAAATCGTCAAATAATATTTTCTGAAAAATAAATAAAAAAACAACACCAGATCTGTTGTTATCCGGTGTTGTTTGTAGAAAAAATGTTCCTTCTATTTATCCATCGCTCTGGTTAAGAAAGCTTTGGTGCGTTCATGTTTTGGGTGGTTGAAAATTTCTTCCGGGGTACCGTCTTCTAAAATGATGCCGCCGTCCATAAAGACAATACGGTCAGAGATATCCCGTGCAAATCCCATTTCATGAGTGACAACTAACATGGTAAGACCGCTTTCAGCAAGACTTTTCATGACTTTTAATACTTCACCGACCATCTCTGGGTCTAATGCGGAAGTCGGTTCGTCAAAAAGCAATGCATCCGGCTCCATAGATAAGGCGCGTGCAATGGCAACACGTTGTTTCTGACCGCCGGATAACTGACGGGGACGGGCGTTGATGTATTGTAGCATACCTACCTGCTCTAAATAGCGTTTGGCCCTTTCTTCCGCTTCCCTGCGATCTTTTTTTAGTACCTTTAGCTGTCCAACTACACAGTTTTCCAATACATTCAAATTGTTGAATAGATTGAACTGCTGAAACACCATGCCCACTTTAGCGCAATACTTATGGGTTTTACTGGAAGTCAAAATATTTTCTCCGTGATAGAGAATTGTACCTGCCGTCGGTGTCTCCAATAAATTGATACAGCGCAAGAGTGTGGATTTACCCGAACCGCTGGAGCCGATAATGCAGACAACCTCACCTTTATGCACATCAAAGTTGATATCTTTTAATACTTCTCGTTCACCAAAGGATTTTTTCAGATTTTTAATTTGAATAACAGGTTCGTTAGCCATTATTTTACGTCACCTCGTTTCAGAGTGTCAGCGCCGTTAATAACAGGTTCGGTGCCATAAATCGTGTATGTGTCGGCACCATCCATCTTTGTTTCCAGATAACGCAATAGCTGTGTAATGCTGAAACATAAAATAAAATAAACAACACAGGCAATAAAATAGGCGGGAAATGTTTGGAATGTCGCGCCTGCCGCAGACTTTGTTTGGAAAAATAATTCTGTTACGCTGATTACGCTCAATACGCAGCTGTCTTTGATGTTTATAATAAACTGGTTGCCTACAGCTGGCATGATGTTGCGAATAGCCTGCGGTAAAACCACATAAAACATAGATTGAAAATGGGTCATACCGATGGAATGGGTGGCTTCAAATTGTCCCTTATCCACGGAAATAATACCACCGCGCACAATTTCCGCCATATAAGCGCCAGTGTTAATCGAAATGATAAACATCCCGGCAGAAACAGGGTCCAATCGCAGCTGGAACATGAAAGCTGCGCCATAAAAGATAACTGTAGCTTGTACCATCATAGGTGTGCTGCGGAAAAGTTCGATATAGGCTGACAGCAGAATATTGAAAATCCTATAGAGTATTCTTTTTACGATAGGATCTTCTTTGCGGATGGGAAGTGTTTTATAAATCCCAATCAACAGACCAATTAAAAAACCAGCTAATGTACCAACGATAGCTAATAAAACAGTAACGCCAGTACCTTTTAAAAGTAGGGCACCATAATTATTTAAAATGACTTGTACCCAATGAAAAAACTCCAAAATAAGTCCTCCTCTCGGAATTATATACATTATTTCTATTATAATACAAGAACCTGTCGAGATACAAGACAGAAAAAAAGAAATTGCTGAAATCGGCAATTTCTTTTTTATAACTTATTTTTAAAATATTTATTATTCTGCAGCTGGCTGATTTGCAATGGCATCTTTCATCAGCTGGTCGCGTTCTTCCTGAGAAATCCCAGCTAACACTTCGTTTACCTGAGTAGTCAAATCAGAATCCTTTTTGATACCCATTGCGATGGCAGCGTCGTCAACATTGTAGGTAAAACCATTTTCTAAATCAAATCCTACAAATGCAAAGTTGGAGTTTGCAGCGCTGGCAGAAATACCCTCAGGACGTTCAGAAACGTAACCGTCAATAATACCGCTTTCCAGAGCTACACGCATGGACGGAAAATCAGGCATTGCAGTAACATGTTCTACACCTTCGATTTGGTCAATGACGGTGTCATGGAATGTATTTAACTGGCCAGTAATTTTAGCGCCAGCGAAGTCAGCTAAGGAAGTAGCGTCAGCATAAGGGCTGTCAGCACGTACAACGATTACCAGGTCGGATACATAGTAATTGTCAGAAAAATCAATACTTTCTTTTCGTTCAGCAGTTGGGGACATCCCGGCAATGATACCGTCAATCACACCAGACTGTACAGCAGGTACTAAGCCGTCCCATTCAGTTTTTACAATTACCAGTTCTTTTCCCAGTCCATCGGCAACCTTTTTGGCAATCTGTACGTCATAGCCGTTGGCGTATCCGCCGCCGCCTTCGATGGCTACTGCACCGTTGGAGTCATCTTGCTGGGTCCAGTTAAATGGTGCATATCCGCATTCCATACCGATACGTAGTTGACCATTGTTTGTCTGTGTGTCCTGTCCGTTTTGTGCGTCGTTGTTGGCATCTTTATTACCGCCGCAACCAAACATTCCGATAGCCATGGCGCCTACTAAAGCTGCTGCCAATACTTTTTTCATTTTCATTCAAAAAATCCCCCTTATAAATATGAAATCATGTGATACTGAAACGATAGCACAAAATATTGATTTTAGCAAGTGGCAGAAGGATAAAAGAAACTTAATATAGTGTTTCTTTATAGTTAAGAATGAATTATGTATACAACTCATGCTGCTACAAGATTGTATATTGGTATGGATTAATAAATCTGCTTTTCTTCCAGCTATTTTATGGTATAATAAAAAACAAACATTCTTTTTTCAGCAAAAAGGCGAATAAAAGTGTATCTGCCTGAAAAAATTTTTTTTTAGCAGGGTGTGAAATATAGAAGGGGAACAGGATATGATTATATTGGGTATTGATCCCGGTACCGCTACCACTGGCTTTGGCATCATTCGTGTGGTGGGAAATTCTATTAAACCGGTGGATTATGGGATTATCAGTACGCCGGCGGGTGTACCTATGGAGCAACGGTTAATGATGATTTATGAACAAATGAATCAGATTATAGAAAAGTGGCAGCCGGAGCAGGTAGCTATAGAAGAATTATTTTTTAATAAAAATATTACGACTGGTATCACTGTAGGACAGGCACGGGGCGTGTTGTTACTGAGCTGCGCGCAGAAAGGTTTGGCTGTGCATGAGTATACGCCGTTGGAAGTGAAGCAGGCGTTGGTAGGCAATGGCAGAGCGGAAAAGAAACAGGTACAGTTTATGGTAAAGACTTTTTTGGGGCTGAGAGAAGTTCCAAAACCCGATGACGCTGCGGATGCTTTGGCCATTGCCATTTGTCATACCCATTATTATCAGACGAAGATAAGGAGTGTCAAACGATGATCAGCTATCTGAAGGGAGCAGTGCTCTATAAAACAGCGAGCAGTGTGATGGTGCTGTGCGGTGACGTGGGCTATGAAGTGCAGATTCCAGCGGGACGTTTGCTGCAGTATAGTTTGCAGCAGTCCTGCGAATTTTATATTTATTATTTACAGCGAGAGGATGCAGTGCAGCTTTTTGGGTTTGAAAGCTGGGCAGAGCGAGAATTTTTTATTACTTTGACAGGTGTGTCAGGGATTGGGCCCAAGAGCGCTTTGGCCATGATTGGGCAAAGTACGCTTTCCGGTCTGTATCAGGCCATTGCCAATGAAAATGTGGAATTCCTGACAAAGGTGCCGGGGATTGGCAAAAAGACAGCGCAGCGTTTGGTGCTGGAGCTGAAGGATAAGCTGCCCGCTTCTGCGTTGGAAGAATTGGCTGCGGCGGGTATTGAATTGCCGGAATTGAAAGTCGCTCCGGCATTGCAACGGGATGATATTACCGAGGTTCTGCTGAACTTAGGTTATCATGAGAACGAGATTCGTAAAATTTATCCAGAGCTAAAGAAATTGCAGGGGCAGGATGAACAGGTCATCATCAAAAAGGCGTTACAGCTATTAGCGCGGATTTAGGAGGCGGACATGGACTTTGAAGAAGAACGATTGATTACACCTCATGCAACGCTGGAGGACAGTGCGGAGGGCAACAAAGTACGGCCGAAAACGCTGCAGGATTATATAGGGCAGGAAAAAGTAAAAGAAAATATGAGCATTTATGTGGAGGCTGCCAAGGCGAGAGGCGAAGCGTTGGATCATGTGCTTTTGTATGGTCCTCCGGGTTTGGGCAAAACAACTTTGGCCAATATTATTGCCAATGAGCTGAACGTGCAGATAAAAATTACTTCCGGTCCGGCTATCGAACGGGCTGGCGATCTGGCGGCAATTCTGACCAATCTGGAACCCCATGATGTGTTATTTATTGATGAAATTCATCGGATTAACCGTACTGTGGAGGAAGTGCTGTATCCGGCTATTGAGGATTTTGCGCTGGATATTATGATTGGTAAGGGACCCAGTGCTCGTTCTCTGCGCATAGATTTGCCGCCCTTTACACTAATCGGCGCTACTACCAAGGCCGGTATGCTGACTGGGCCTTTGCGGGACCGCTTCGGTGTCATTGAACGATTGGAGTTTTATACAGTGGCAGAATTGCAGCAGATTGTCACGCGCAGTGCGGAAATTTTGGCGGTACCCATTGAGGAAGCGGGCGCTTTGGAAATTGCCCGTCGCTCGCGGGGAACGCCCCGCATTGCCAATCGGTTGTTGCGTCGAGTACGGGACTTTGCGCAGGTGAAGGGCGACGGGCTGATCACGCAGGAAATTGCCGACAAAGCTCTGACACAGCAGGAAATTGACAAGGAAGGTTTGGACAAAATTGACCATCGTGTGCTGACGACTATTATTCGCAATTTTAACGGTGGCCCTGTTGGTTTAGAAACGCTAGCCGCCACGATTAACGAAGACAGCGGCACCATTGAGGATGTGTGCGAGCCATATCTGCTGCAGCGGGGCTTTTTGAGCCGTACTCCGCGAGGACGCATCTGTACGCCGTTGGCTTATGCGCATTTGGAGATTCCTCAAAAAGAAAAGGATACGCCTGCGGCGGCTGACACTTTGTGGGGGGATGAAGTATGAACGGCGCTGAACTAGGCAAATTGTTGATTGTTTTAGGCATGAGCGTCATACTGCTGGGCGCCCTTTTGGTTTTGCTGAGCCGTTTCACCAGTCTGGGCCATTTGCCTGGAGATATTTTTATCAAAGGGGAACATGGCAGCTTTTATTTTCCCATTGTGAGCTGTATTGTACTGAGTGTGGTGTTAAGTATTTTGATGAATTTATTTCATCGTTAAGAAATCCAGAAACGGACGCCGCATGGTTATGGGCGCGACGCTTTGATTGGAAAAGAAAAATTGTATTGAAGAGATTGGAGATAGATGTATGCGTACCGATGATTTTGATTTTGACTTGCCGGAAGATCTGATTGCTCAGCATCCGCTGGAAAAACGGGATCAGTCCCGTCTATTGGTACTGGATAAGCAAAGCGGCAGCATCGCCCATCGGCATTTTGATGATATACTGGAATATTTGCGGCCAGGCGATGTATTGGTGGTAAATAATACCCGCGTGATTCCGGCGCGACTCTTTGGCGTCAAGGTGGGCGGCACAGCCCATATAGAGGTTTTGCTGTTAAAACCTGTGGAAGGCAAAGAGGATCATTGGGAGGTATTGGTGCGCCCAGGCAAGCGGGTGAAGTTGGGCGCGCAGGTAGACTTTGGCGAAGGGCGTATGCTGGGCACCATTGTGGAAGAAACGGACAGCGGGCGCGTTATGCAATTTCAGTATGAGGGTATTTTTAACGAAATTTTGGATGAGTTGGGCACCATGCCGCTGCCGCCTTATATCAAGGAAAGTTTGGTGGATCAGGAACGATATCAAACAGTGTATGCCAAGGAGCGGGGTTCTGCAGCTGCACCCACAGCGGGACTGCATTTTACAAAAGAGTTGTTGGAGCAGGTGAAAGCGCAAGGCGTGGAGGTTGTAGAGGTGTTGCTCCATGTAGGACTGGGCACGTTCCGTCCGGTGCAGGTGGACGATGTATTGCAGCATAAAATGCACAGTGAGTTTTATCGTGTGACAGAGCAGGCTGCGAATACCATCAATCATGCGTTGGAGGAAGGACGCCGTATTATTGCGGTGGGTACCACTTCCACCCGCACATTGGAAAGTGCAGCTAAGGACGGACGGGTAGTTGCCGGTGAAGGGGAAACGAGTATTTTTATTTATCCCGGTTATCAGTTTCAGATTATCAGCGGACTTATTACAAATTTCCATTTGCCTAAGTCTACGCTGTTGATGCTGGTCAGCGCGCTGGCGGGACGGGATTCCATTTTGCATGCTTATAGAGAAGCGGTGCAGGAAAGGTATCGCTTTTTCTCTTTTGGGGATGCGATGCTGATTGCCGATGTGGAGCAAATAAATAAGAATGCTTTTGAAAATAAGAACAAGTAAGAGAAACAAGCGATGAATACAGCGATGTATTTTCGCTTGTTTTTATTTTGCATTGTATTCACGAGAAATTTAATAAATAAACAATAATTATAAATTTCATAAATGATTTATTGGGGAAGGGGGGAAAATGTACTGCAAAACACGTGTGTGCGTTGTTCGTGTTTTGCGGATATAACAGGGAAAACACACCTTCCTTGAAATAAAAATCCAATTACTATCCGATGGATTATAGCATTTCTTGTATTTTTCTGTCAGTTAAATTTTGCGATTTTTATGGGAAAAGCTATTTTTGTCGAAGGAATTTCATTGACAAAGGCGGTGTTTGCAAATATGATAACGCTATAAAATATTTAACAGATTTTTACATATTGCAATATCGTCTACAGAAAGGAAGTGGGTACAAATGAAATCGTGCATTTATCCGCCTACGGTGCGAGAACGGGCAATAAGGGTACAAGAGTCGCAGACAGTGCAATTCCATGGTATCCGGTATATATATTATTTGCAGGCAATGCATGTAAATGTGCAGGCACATATAAAGGAAAATCTAAGAAAGGCGTTTACAGCGCGAGAGATTCAGATCTTTATGCAGCCGCAAGTTTGCTTGAAAGATGGAGCTATTTGTGCAGCCCAAGCTTTTCCCTATTGGCTGCAGCCTGATGGAAGTTGGAATTTACCAGAACAGTTTTTGCCAGCTTTGGAAGAGGCGGGACTTATCGAGGAGATGGATTTTTATGTGTTGGAGGAGGTAGCACGGCTACAGCAACATTACACAAAAAGAGAGATGACATTTTTTCCTGTTATGGTAACGTTTTCTGCAGCTACATTATCCTTGCCCAACACAGTGGAACACATACAAAAAATTCTTTCCGATTATGGTTTAGAAGGAAAGGATATTCAAATTGCAGTGCAGGAACGATGTTTTTTTGAAAAAATAGAGCAGTTGGTTTTAAATCTAAAAGAATTGCAGCAGTTGGGATGCACGCTTTGCTTAGATAATTTCGGAAGCAGCAGTCGGTCTTTTTCTGTTTTGCTGCAATTACCGGTACATCAAGTGAAACTGAATCATCTCCAGGAGTGGAACGGGAAAGGAGAGCAGTCTGATAAGGAAAAACTGCATGATTTGGTGCAGTTATTGCGTGTGGTGGGTGTTGAGATTATTTTGAACGGCGTATCAACGGCAGAAGATCTGCAGCTTTTACACAGGCTGTCAGTGGAAAAAGCACAAGGTTCATACTGGGGAGCATCATTGCATTGGCGTGATTTTTTGCATCAGGATATGTTGGACAAGCAGCAGGAAAGTTGTTATTATATAGAGTAAGATAAATATTTGATATCTCAATATATAATAATTTTGGAAGGTGAGCATTATGGGGATTCCCTCTTACGCAGAACGGATGGAGCATGTTTCTGGAAGCGCCGTTCGCGAAATTTTGAAATTGACACAGCAGCCGGATATGATTTCTTTTGGCGGCGGTTTGCCGTCAGCAGATTCATTTCCAATGGAGGATTTGAAGACAATTATAAATAATTTGACGGAAAATATGACAGCGTCAATGCTGCAGTATGGAGAAACGGAAGGATATCGGCCTCTGCGTGAAGAAGTTGCAAAATTTATGGCGACTAAGGGTGTGCATACTACTGCAGATCATGTGCTTATTACATCAGGCTCTCAGCAGGGACTGGATTTGGTTGCTAAGGCATTCATCAACAAAGATGACAAGATTGTGGTGGAAAGCCCAACTTATCTGGCGGCTTTGCAAACCTTCAAAATGTATCAGGCTTCCTTCATCGAAGCACCGGTGGACGAGGAAGGTGTCATTCCGGAAGAGTTGGATTGCATTTTGCGCACAGAAGCAAATGTAAAGCTGGTTTATATGATTCCCAGTTTTCAAAATCCCAGCGGGCGCACTATTTCTGCAGAACGCAGAAAGGCATTGATGCAGGTGATTCAAAAATATGATGTGGTGCTGATTGAGGATGCACCTTATGAAGATTTGAAATATACAGATGCCCAATATCCGTCTATGAAGTCTATGGATACGACAGGACAAGTACTGTATTTTGGCAGTTTCTCCAAGACAGTTGCGCCAGGTTTTCGGGTAGGGTATTCTATCGCCGAGGAACCGATTTTGTCGAAAATGATTATTGGAAAACAGAGCTGTGACTTGCACGTATCTATTTTCTCTCAGATGGTAATGGCCGAGTATCTGAAACGGGGCTTGATGCCGGGACACCTAAAACAGATTAATGCTGAGTACGCGAACAAACGGGATCTGATGCTGAAAACTTTGGAAGAAACGATGCCGAAAGCTGTAACGTGGACACATCCTGAGGGTGGCTTGTTTCTGTGGGTGGAGTTGCCAGAACATATGAGTACCAACAATTTGTTTATGAAGGCATTGGAAAAGAAGGTCGCTTATGTCGCAGGAGATTCTTTCTATGCGGCAGGAGAACCCCACAATGCAATGCGAATTAATTTTTCCAATGCAACGTCAGAGAATATTGTAAGAGGGGTAAGGGCACTGGCTGATGTGATTCGAGAAAATATGTAGAAGAAACATTTTTCTGATGGATTGCATAGCTTGGCTGCTGGGCTTTTATTACCTGTAGAAAGTTGAGTAATTATGGTGAGGGACTGTCGTATGAAAATATGGCAGTCTATTTGCTTTTGCTACAAGATTTTTATTTCACTGCTTTTTCTTCTTTAATAGCTAAAAAATTAAAAAAGTTTTTGTTTATGGTATTATTTATTGATTATTTTAAAAGGTGGACTAGTAAAATTTTTTGAATTTATATTATAATATAAGACAGATAAATGTTATGAGAGAGGAGCTTTATTTATGCAAGTAACAAATATGCATCCAGAGCTAAAGAAGTATATTCCTTTAGCTGAGAGTATTTACGCTAATTTTGGGAAAAACACAGAAGTTGTAATTCATGATTTACGTCATCCAGAAAGTTCACTGGTATATGTGATTGGCAATGTAACAAAGCGAGAAATTGGAGCGCCAGCAACAAATTTAATATTAGAAACATTACAGAAGGACCTTGAACGAAAACCTGAGGAAGAGATGATTCGCAATATTTGTTGCTATAAAACAGTCACGAAGGATGGGAAAATTTTGCGTTCATCTTCGACATTCATTCGAGATGAAAATGAAGAAATTATAGGTTGTATTTGCATTAATTATGATATTACGGAGTTTTTACATTGCAGTAGAATCATAGAGGAATTTACGGCTTTTCCAGAAACGGAGATGGAGCAGAAAAAGAAAGAATTTTTTGCAAATCATGTGAAAGAAAATTTGGAGGATATTGTCTTAAGTGTGATACAACGCTCGACAATCCCAGTAGATTTAATGGCGAAAGAAGATAAGATAGAATTAGTACGCATATTTGAAGAACGGGGTGTGTTCTTAGTAAAAGGGGCAGTGGAGTATGTTGCAGAGGTTCTGAACGTATCTCGTTATACAGTTTATAATTATTTAGATGAGATCCGACATATAAGTTCTTGATGTATACAGAATTATTCTCAAAATTGATTGACAAGAAGTAAATATTTTCAAAAATATTTTTAGAAGATAAAATATTTTAACAATTTAATTTTATGTAGTGGCGAAGGGACAAAGGTGTTTTTTATCCTTAATGAAGATAAAAATGCTTTTGTCCCTTTCTGCATTATACTCCAAATATCAAAAAAATGATAAATGACAAATTGTTGTATAAAATTTTCTATTGAAAAAGATAATCTAACATGGTATTATTAAAATTAATTAGTAAGCATTAAAATTTTATTGTAAATTAAAAGGGGGAATGGTGATGCAACAAGCTGTAAGTAAAATGCATGCCTATATTGAAGAAAATAGAGAGATGTATAAGCAATTATTTTATCAATTATTATCGTGCGATACTGTAAATCCACCTGGGAATGAAGAAAAAATGGCAAAATTGATTACAGAGTGTTTAGCGAAGAAAGGGGCTGAGACTGAACTGCAATATGTGGAACCTGGCCGGCCAAATGCAATTGCACGATTGCATTTTGGGAGGAATGGCAAAAAACTGTTATGGAATGCCCATATGGATGTGGTTCCGCCAGGAGAACAAGTGAATTGGCAAACAGAGCCGTTCTCACCTGTTGAAAAAGATGGGAAAATTTTTGCTAGAGGTGCTGCTGATGACAAAGGTGGATTAATGGCAATGCTGATAGCTTGTCTAGTGTTACAAGAAATGCAGCCTCCAATTAACGGCACCATTGAACTTTGCGGTGTGATGGGAGAGGAAACTGGTGGTATGGGAACAACTTACTGGGTAAAACAAGGCGGACGAGCAGATGCTGCCATTGTGGGAGAGCCCAGTAAAATGGAGCTAGTCGTTGCGCATAGAGGTGCTTACAGACCTATCTTTGGATTCAAAGGACGTACAGCTCATTCTAGTGAACCAGATTTCGGTGAAAATGCAATTTATTCAGCAGCGCGTTTTGCTTGCCGTATTGCAGAAATGAATGAAGCCTTTAAAACATATTCTCATCCTTTAACAGGTTCGCCGACTATTGCGGCGACGGTATTTCATGGAGGTGTGAAAAATAATGTCATACCTGATTATGCAGAGGTGTCAATTGACCGCCGTTTGAGTCCAGGGGAAACTTTTGCTGAAGCAGAAAATGAGTTATTGACTGTGTTGCAGGATATGCGGAAAAAAGGTGAAATTGGGGAATACGAACTGGTTCGCTATTTAAATAATAAAGGTGCAGCTTTAGTCGATAAAAGCGAAAAAATTGTTACGGATTTGCAAGCTGTTTTGCGAGAACATGGTTTAGATGGGGAGCAGAAAGGAATGCGGGCAACTACAGATATGTATTTATTACAGGATGCCGGTATACCGACGGTTATTTTTGCGCCAGGAGACATGGCTTTAGCACATTGTCCAAATGAATTTATTCCATTTCAGGAAATTTTAGATGCAGCGAAAATTTATGTAGAGTTAGCAATTCGTTTCTTACAATAATTTTTTATAGAGGAGTGTTTAATCATGAGAAATTGGCAGAAAATGAATGAAATTGTTGGCAGTGTAAATAGGGGAACTCCTTGCGAATCAGGTTTGTGTACACAGTGCCGTACAGATTGCCAAGGAAAATGTGAAACTTTTGTATCATCGTTTAAAGGTAGAAGAACAATTTATTCACAAGAACCAACAGGTACTGTAATTTATGGGAGTGACAACATTAATCCAATTGGCGTGTCGTACAATTCGCTCCGCGTACAGGGAAAGATTTACGGTGCAAAAGGTATTGCAGATCGTAGCAGTGAAGCTTGCGTGTCAGCTAATGTAGATTACAGTACAGAATTTGGTGTGGCTTTAAAAACAAAATGCCGTGTTCCGATTTCACAAGGACCAGCTTTAAATGCAGTTAGTCAATATTGGCCTTCATATGCTACGGCGGCGGCAATTGTAGGTTATCCGCTAGTAATTGGCGAAAATGCCATGAATATGGATAAAGAAATGGTTGTAACAAACGGAAAAGTGACCAAAGCACCACGTATTGATAAAATGATTGATACTTTTTTGCGGTATGATCAAGGGTATGGCGGTATTGTAGTACAAGTAAATTATGATGATGTGTATCAGGGCGCTACAATTGATTATATTTGTGAAAAATACGGCAATAAAGTAATTATGGAAATTAAGTGGAGTCAGGGCGGGAAAATTATTAATGGTGAAGTCATTACGAAAGATTTAACACATGCTAAATTTATGAGTCAACATTATCCTATTTTCCCTAATCCAAACGATTCTAAGATTGAAAAAATTTATGCAGAAGGAGGGAAAGTCAGATTTACAAGACAAAGTAGAGTGCCACATACGGCGTTGGATACTTATGAACAGGTTGAAAAAGAGTTTGTGTCTTTAGTAGATAGAATTAGGGCAAAGGGAATTGAGCGTGTATTATTAAAAATTGGTGGTATGGAAATGGGTAGCTTGGCCATGGCCTTAAAAGCAGCTTCCAAAGCAAAAATTGATTTGGTAACCATTGATGGGTCGGGTGGAGGTACGGCACATAGCCCATGGCCTATGATGGAGCATACAGGTGTTCCTTCTGTTTTGGTTCACGCGAAAGCCTATGAATACAATAAAATTTTAGCAGATAAAGGCGAATTTGCAGCAGATCTTTCTTTTGCAGGTGGTTTGGCTAAACCGGATCATATTTATAAAGCTATGGCTCTAGGCGCACCTTTCTGTAAAATTATTACATTAGGTCGAGCAATTATGATTCCGGGTTTTGTCGGTTCTAACATCGAAGGTGTGTTGTATCCAGAACGTAAAGCTGCAGTGCATGGAGCTTGGGATAAATTGCCTGCAATTGTGCAGGAATGCGGCTCTACACCAGAAGAAATTTTTGAAGGATATGATGATTTTAAAAATATGGTTGGTACGGATATGATGAAAGATATCCCGTTAGGCGCAGTGGCAATTTGGACATACATTGATAAACTAATGGTTGGCATGCAGCAGTTGATGGCAGGTGCTAGAAGTTTTAATATTGCTAGTATTAGCAGGGAAGATATAGCTTCGGCCAATAGAGAAACTGAACGGGAAACGCAGATACCATTTATTACAGAAGCGCAAGATGAACTGGCAAAACAGATTTTAAATGGTTGATGGCAAGTTTACTTGGGGAAATATAAAAGAACAAGAGGGTACGCAGAAAGGAGGTTGGAATGTTTATGGAACGTTTGTGTAAATTGATTGCGCAGATATCAATGTTTATTTCAGCTAGTTGTGCAGGAGTTTTAACAGTAGTTATGATTTTACAGATTTTCTGCAGAAAAGTATTGAATAATTCTCTGTCGTGGTCAGATGAAATGGGTGGATATTTGTTAGTATGGATTGCCCTATATGGAGCAGTAACAGCTTTATATGAACATAAGCATTTAGCCATTGATGCAATAGTGAACAAAATGTCAATTGGTGCGCAGCAGAAAGTGCGCCTAATTGTAAATTGCTTAGTGACACTATTTTTAATGATTATTTTTTATTATAGTTTGCCGTTGATGACGCAACTGAGCGGAATGACTGCGGTTTCTTTACCAATCCCTCGGTCTGTAATTTATTCTCCTCTGTTAATTACGTCAGTATTTAGCATAGTAATTTTGATAAATGACATTTTACAGGATGTAAAGATTATAATGGATAAAAAAGGGGGGATTGATTCATGATTGGAATCGTTGTGCTAATATTATTTGCCTTGTTTGCCATTGGAGTACCAATTGCATATACGTTAGGTTTGACCGGTGTTGCAGCAATGTTGTTAGCAGGTGGAATAAAACTAGAAGTTGTGCCCTTGATGATGTTTAGCGGTGCAAATGCTTATACATTAGTAGCAATTCCACTTTTCATGTTAATGGGTGAGATCATGAACCGCTCAAGTATATCTACAAGGTTAATTGATTTTGCCTGTGCGATTGTTGGTTTCATTCGTGGTGGTTTGGGGATGGCAACTATTTTGACAGGAACAGTCATGGCAGCTATTTCAGGGTCTGCTACTGCCGACGCAGCAGCGTTGGGCTCTATATTAATTCCTCAGATGGAGAAGAAAGGCTATAGTAAACCGTTTGCAGCTTCTACTGTTTCAGCAGCGGCCACATTAGCTTCCATGATTCCGCCGAGCATTAATATGATTTTATATGCAGTTATTGCAGGGTGTTCAATCAGCTCTTTGTTTATTGCTGGGATTATACCAGGGCTTTTGATGTCAGGATCTTTTATTGTATTAGTGTATGTTTTTGCCAAAAAAGAAGGATTGGTAGCTGAAGGAAAATTAGAATTTGCAGAGATATGGAGAACCTTTAGAAGAGCTATTTTGGGCTTGCTATTACCAATTCTTGTTGTTGGAGGAATTCTATTTGGTTTCTTTACGCCAACAGAAGCTGGTGCGGTAGGAGTAGCCTATTCATTGTTGGTTGGATTATTAATTTATCGTGAATTTAAGGTGAAAGATATCGTTCCTTCACTAATTGGGGCAGCAAAACAGACCTCTATAGTTATTATTATGGTTGGCACCTCTTCCATATTGGGATGGTTTATTTCACAGCAGAGAATTCCACAAAATTTAGCTACAGCAATGCTGGGAGTCTCAGACAATCCATATGTGATAATGTTTATGGCAGTTGTCGTTATTTTAATAGCAGGGATGTTTTTGCAGGCTTCTCCTTTAATTGTAATGATTTTGCCAATTCTTACGCCTGTAGTAGCAAGCGTGGGCTGGGATTTAATTCAGTTTGGCATAATAGCTTGCATTGCATTGTGTATCGGACAAATTTCTCCTCCTGTAGCCAGTGTATTAATGACTACAATGGGTATCGCTCAAATAGGGGTAGATAAATTATTACCATATATTTTGCCAGTTATAGGTATGATGATTATAGTATTAACGCTCGTTGTCATATTTCCCCAATTGGCATTATGGTTGCCGAGTGCTATGAGTATTTAAAACTTAGAGTTTATAAATAAAATGTGGGGGGTATTGTCATGAAAAAGCATAGAATAATCAGTCTAATTTTAATAGGGACATTACTTGCTGGAAGTCTAGCGGGATGTGGTAATCATGAATCTCAAACTCAAACAGCGGAAAAAATTACTATTCAATTAAATTCCTCACAGAGTGAAGGAAGCGTGGCGGTACAAGGTGCATACAAAATGAAAGAATATGTGGAAAATAAATTAGGTACAGATCGTATAGAAATTCAGGTTTTTCCAGATGCGCAGCTTGGCAGTGATGTGAATATTTTGGAGGGGATGAAACTGGGTACCCATGATGCGTTAATTGTGGGTTCTCCACTAACAAATGTTGATACAAAGTTTTTCTTGTTTGATTTACCCTATCTATTTAATACACAGGAAGAAGTGGAAAAGGTCACAAAAGGTGAAATAGGAGAACTCTTAAATGCATCCTTAGAAGAGAAGGGCTATGTTAATTTAGGGTATTGGTTCACCGGATGGAGACAAATTACGAACAATGTAAGACCAATTTATACCCCAGAAGATTTAAAAGGCTTGAAAATTCGTATTTCTACCAGCCCTTCGCGAAAAGCATTATTTGAACAATTAGGTGCTGCACCAGCTTCATTATCAGCAAGTGAAACTTTTAGTGCATTGCAGCAAGGTGTTGTAGATGGGCAAGAAAATCCTATTTATGTATTGGTTACAAGTGCTTATCAGGATGTGCAAAAATATGCATCTATCACAAACCACTTAGTGTTAGTATATGAAGTTGTTTTTGCAAAAGATAAATGGGACAGCTATCCAGAGGATGTACAGCAGGCGTTGAGTGAAGCGGCTCAGTTAGTACAAGATGAAAGCTGGACTATGACAGAGGAATTAGAAAAAGGAGTTTATGCAGAAATCAAGGGCAAGGTAGAGGTGAATGAAGCTGACATTGCGTCATTTAAAGCGAAAACAGAAGAGCTGTATAGTGATCAATACTTTGTAGATGCAATTGGAGAAGATCTATTAGATAAACTTTTAACAACATTAGGCCGTAAATGATGTAATGGTAGGAGGTGCTACGATGATCTGTAAAATTGACTGCTATGATTTAAGACTTCCCTTGAAAGTGCCGTATGGAAATTCGTTGGGTGTATTAAATGAATTTACTTCTATTGTTATTGTGATAACCGATGAATATGGTAGAAAAGGTATGGGAGAAGGAACTCCTGCCCAACCTGGTTATCAGCATGAAACACCTGAAGGCATTTGGGATTTTGTTTGCGCACAGGGGAAACGTTTTTTGAGTAAGTCCTTAGAAGAAGTGCATGAACAAATTTGGCAACAAAAAAATGAATATCCTTTTGGTGCTACGATATTTTTGACAGCGTTAGAAGAATTACAAGGCGTTTCTGTTTTACGTCCTCCGGAAATTGATGTAGCATTTCCTTTAGTAGGGATTGTAAATCCTCCAAAGAGTGAAACATTAGAAGAACACTTAGAAAAAAGGTTAACAGAAGGATATAAAACTTTAAAAGTAAAAATTGGATTTGGGTTGGATAAAGATATTGAAAAAGTGCAGAAAATTCAGGATATTGTTGGAAACCGTGCAATGTTACGGTTGGATGCAAATCAAGGATATACATTTGAGGAAGCATATCAATTTACACATCGGATAGATCCTTATAATATTCAGCTTTTAGAACAGCCTTTTGCTGCCGGTGTATGGGATTTAATGCAACGTTTAGCAGTTGATTGTCCATTACCTTTAATGCTAGATGAGTCTATTTTTGGGAAAGCTGATGTGATAAAAACAGGCGAATTAAATTGTGCCCAATATATAAAGTTTAAATTAATGAAATCGTCTAGTGCGGTTGCGATGGCTGAAGAAATGGCCACAGCAGCTAATTATGGTATAGATGTTTTGCTTGGTAATGGTGTGGCTGCAGATATTGGTTGTTATCATGAAACGTTGATCGGATATCATACAAACTGTTGGACGGCTGGTGAACAAAATGGTTATTTGAAACCAACAGTCTCATTATTTTCAAAACCATTAGGCTTTCAAAATGGAAACCTGATAATTCCTGCAGGCTATTTACCGGAACTAGATGAAGATGTATTACAACATTATAGCAGAGCACAATTACATTTAGAACGATAGGAGGATGTTAGAATGTTCAAGAAAATAGTTATTAATGCGGCAATTGTACTGATGATCGTTGCTACACTTTCTGGATGTGGAAATAATAACGTAAAGAATGATAAAGCCAATGAACAAAATGCAGAAAAAATCACTATACAGCTGAATTCTTCTCAGTCTGCTAATAGTGTTGCAGGACAAAGCGCAGTGCGGATAAAAGAATTAATAGAGCAAGAGTTAGGTACAGATAGAGTAGAAGTGGAATTTTTCCCAGATGGGCAGTTGGGAAAGGACACTACTATATTAGAAGGTATGGCGTTAGGTAGCTATGATGCGCTTATTGTAGGAACGCCTGTTACGAATGTTGATAGCAAGTTTGGTATTTTTGATTTGCCCTATTTGATGAGTAATGAAGATGATGTAAAAGCATTAATCTATGGGGAAGTTGGGGATATCTTGACAGAAAGTATTGCAGAAAAAGGGTATATCAATACAGGATATCTATTTTCCGGTTTTAGACAAATCACCAATAATATTAGACCAATCGTAGAACCTGAAGATTTGAATGGAATAAAAATTCGTGTGGCATCCAGTCCGTCAAAAGAAAAATTATTTCGTTTGATGGGTGCCAATCCGACACCCCTGGGTTTTGATGAATTATTTAGTGCGATGCAGCAAGGTGTAGTAGATGGGCAGGAAAATCCTTTGTATGTATTGACAGTAAATTCTTTCAAAGATGCGCAGAAATATGTTTCTATTAGTAATCATTGCCCGACAATCTATGCAGTATTATTCTCAGAAAAGGTATGGGATACCTATCCGGAGGATGTACAACAAGCTATTCTCAAAGCAGTCCAAACAGCTTCTGAAGAAAGCTTTGCTATTAGCGATGCATTAGATCAAAGTGTGTTAGATGAAATTAAAGGTCAGGTAGAAATTAATGAAATTAATTTGGAAGCTTTTGAGAATGTTGCTTCAGAACTATACACAAATGCAGAGTTAGTAGAGCCTATTGGTCAAGATTTCGTAGATAAAGCATTGGAAGCAGTTGGGAAAAACAAATAATAAAAGTTCAAAGTAAGAAAAACTGTCGCAGTGTATATTTTTATCATTAAATATATAAATTTTTAAGATAGAAATATATAACCCGGCAGTTTTTTTGCTATTTATGAAGGAGACATTATTATGATAGATTTAAGAAGTGATACAGTAACAAAGCCTACAAAAGCGATGTTAGAGGCAATGATGCAAGCAAATGTCGGCGATGATATTTTACGGGAGGATATCAGTGTACAAGAATTAGAAAGTTTAGGTGCCAAAATTACAGGGAAAGAAGCAGGGCTGTTTACTGTTTCTGGAACCATGTCTAATCAGATTGCAGTTATGGCATTTACACAGCGTGGTGAAGAAGTAATTGCTGGGGCAGAAAGTCATATTTATAATCTAGAAGTTGGCGGTTTAGCTGCATTAAGTCAAGTTCAAGTAAAGGCGATTTCTTGTCCAGTAGGGAAAATACCGTTAGATACGTTAAACCGTAGCATCCGTTCGGCAGGTGTTCAAAATCCGAGAACGGGTTTATTATGTCTAGAAAATACCTATAATTTAAATCGAGGATATGCAATACCAGCAGAAGAAATACAGGTTGCTTCAGATATTGCGCATCAATATGAAGTTTCTGTTTATATGGATGGGGCAAGGATTTTTAATGCAGCAGAAAAATTACAAACGTGTGTTCCAACCTTATGTCAGTCAGTAGATGCTGTGCAATTTTGTTTAACAAAAGGGCTGGCAGCTCCTTTTGGGGCAGTATTGACTGGGTCGGCGGCATTTATCGAAAAGGCTCGTTGGCTAAAACAACGATTAGGCGGAGGGTTTCGACAGGCTGGATATATGGCGGCAGCAGGAACAATAGCACTTCAAACTATGCAGAAACAAATTGCTGAAGACAATCGAAAAGCGGATTTTTTGGCCGCGAAGTTGCAAAAAATTCATCCGGATTTAGTAGTATGGGATGGAAGTATGACTAATATTATCTCTTTAGACTTGAGTGGTTTTTCTATTACCGACAAAGCGTTCTTGCAAGGGCTTTTACAAAAAGGAATAAAAATAAAATCGTTAGATGAAAAAAAATACCGAATAGTTTGTCATAAGGATATTTCTTGGGACGATCTCAACTATGTAGAAACTGTAATAAAACATTTACTATTACGTGTAGATGCAGCACAAATATGATTTAAATTATGTGTAATCGTGAAAAGATGGAAAAGATTAAAGAGTTTATTTGGTAAGTCTGTTTTTGTTGTGTGTTTTCTTTATTTTTGATTTGCACATTGGCAAAGGGAATCGTATAATGAAATCAATCAGAGATAAGATAACGGTGGATGGAAGGTGTGTGTATGAACGAGTATAGCTGTTTTGATATGATTGGACCGGTGATGGTGGGGCCATCCAGTTCCCATACGGCTGGCGCAGTACGGTTGGGACGTTTTGCCCGGGCCATTGCCCAGGAACTGCCGCAAAAGGTGGAATTTCTGCTGCATGGCTCTTTTGGAGAAACATATAAAGGGCATGGTACGGACTTAGCTCTTTTGGGCGGTCTTTTGGGCATGGATACCGATGATGTGCGTATTCGTAATTCGGATCAGTTGGCAGAGGAGAGCGGTTTACAGTATGAATTTATTGCTACGGACTTGGGCGAGGGATATCATGCCAACACGGCTCGCTTTGTTATGACGCTTGCCGATGGTTCGGTAAAAACTGTGACAGGCTGCTCTATAGGCGGAGGAAAGGTTCTGATCACAGAATTAGATGGATTTCCTGTTGAAATTGAAGGCATCTATCCTACCATTGTGGATACGCATCTGGATCAACCTGGTGTAATTCATAAAATTACTGGTGTATTGGTGAACTACCAGGTGAATATTGCTGCGATGAAGGTATTTCGGCAGGAGAGAAATTCGGTGGCTTATATGATTATTGAGACCGATCAGGATGTGCCTAAACAGGCGCTGCTTGAAATCGCCGCAATGGAGCCGGTATTGGAAGTAAAATTTGTGAAGTCCTTTTAGGCGGTGGCATATATTAAAACGGGAGGGAATAGAATGGTAATTGGTTCTGTAGAAACTTTGATTCAACTGGCGGGGAAATGCGGCGGAACCATCGGGCAAGCCATGGTGGAGCAGGAAGCGGCGCAGCAACAAATTTCCGAAAAGGATGTTCTGGCGCAGATGGAGGAAAACTGGCGCGTTATGAAGGAATCTATCGCGACAGGAATTCAGCGGCCGGGGCGTTCAAAGGGCGGATTGATTGGCGGCGATGGGCGTAAGCTATATGATTATTGTCATAGTGATGCGGAGCTGCTGGCTGGCGCGAATGTGATGGAGGCGGTCAGCTATGCACTGGCAGTGGCGGAGGTAAATGCTGCGATGGGACGGATTGTGGCTTGTCCGACTGCAGGTTCCTGCGGAATAGTACCAGGCGTATTGAAAAAAATTCAGGAGCTGGATCATTTGACAGATGGGGAGATTGCCATGGGACTTATGACCTGTGCAGGATTTGGCATTGTGATTGCCAATCGCGCATCGATATCTGGTGCGGTAGGAGGCTGTCAGGCTGAGTGCGGCGCGGCATCTGCTATGGCTGCTGCTGCGGCAGTGGAGCTGCGGGGTGGAACGCCGGAGCAGGCAGGTGAAGCATGTGCAATGGTTTTGAAAAATGTGATGGGGTTGGTATGCGATCCGGTGGCAGGTTTAGTAGAAGTGCCCTGCGCCAAGCGGAATGCCATGGGTGCCTCACTGGCGATGGTGATGGCGGATTTGGCGTTGTCCGGTGTGACCAGTGTGATTCCGGTGGATGAAGTCATTACGGCGATGGGAAATGTGGGGCGCAGCCTGCCAGAAACATTGCGCGAAACTGCGCGGGGCGGTTTGGCAACCACGCCAACGGGGATTGCGTTGAACAAGAAAATTTTTGGTTGATGGAGGGAGATAGAATGGAGTATCAGGAAGCGCTAAAACGGGGAGTAGAGGCAAAAAATTATGAGCGGTTTGAGGAGGCGCTGGAATGGTTTAGCAAAGCCATTGCGCTGGACTGGAAGCAGCCTCAGGCATATTTTTATCGGGCGAATATTTATAATCACAGTTTGAAGGATTACAGTAAGGCGTTGGAGGATTACGACCGCGCTATAGCTTTGAAACAGGATGATGAGGGTTACTATTACAACCGGGCACTACTTTTTCTGAATATCGGCGATGTGGAACGGGCTTTGGCGGATTATGATGCGGCACTGCATGTAAATCCCGATTATGCGTTGGCCCTCTGGGATAAAGCGCTGATTGAAGCAGATATGGAAGAATTTGAGGCGGCGCTTGAAGGTTTGGACAGAGTTTTGGAATTGTCCCCATATTCAGCGGCAATTATATACAAAGACAAAGGCAATATTTATTACAAAATGGAGGAATGGGAAAAATCTCTGCAGGCATTTAATCAATCCTTAGAGTTAGATCCTTATTATACGTATGCCTATAAAGGACGGGGGAGTCTGTATACTGCGCTAAATCGTTTTGATGAAGCAGAAGAGGATTTGAGAAAAGCTTTGGAATACGCGCCAGATGATAAGGATGCCATGCAGCGTTTAGAATTTTTACAGACAAAACGGCGATTGGCTGGGAAATAAGTGGGAAGAAAAAATTACGTAAGACTTGTAGTGAAATGATATTTTGCGCTGGTCTTGCCGCTGCGCAAATTTTTCATGCAGCTTGGAACCCTGATAGAAGCGGACCTTTGAATTGGTCTTTTCTATCGGGGTTTTATTTTGTACCTGTTAAGCTGAATTTTATGGTACGTTCTCTATGTTACATGGAGAATAGGATGAGGAAAACGGCTTGTCAAATAATAATATTATGCTATAATAGAACATATCTTCTCTTTTCTGCAAAATTTGACAGAAAGTTAAGTTTGCAGAGGGCGAAATTTAGGTATGATAGTAAGAGAATGTTGTTTGATAGAAACTGTGATTTGAGGTGAATCTATGCCGGATTTTAAGCTGGTATCAGAATATAAGGCGACGGGGGATCAGCCGAAGGCGATTGCTCAGCTGGTGGAAGGTTTGGATTTGGGCTATCCCAAACAGATTATGCTGGGGGTGACCGGATCCGGGAAAACCTTTACCATGGCCAATGTGATTGCAGAGGCCAATCGGCCGGCGTTGGTGATTGCACATAATAAAACATTGGCGGCTCAATTATATAGCGAGTTTAAAGAATTTTTTCCTGAGAATGCGGTGGAATATTTTGTGTCCTACTATGATTATTATCAGCCGGAGGCTTACGTTGCTTCTACGGATACTTATATCGAAAAAGATGCACAGATTAACGAGGAAATAGAGAAAATGCGCCATTCAGCTACATCTGCATTGCTAGAGCGGCGGGACGTGATTATTGTAGCCAGTGTATCCTGTATTTATGGCTTGGGTTCACCGGAGGAATATAGAGAACAAACACTGTCCTTGCGAGTAGGCGCGGTGTATGAACGAGATGCGATTTTGCGTAAGCTGGTGGATATTCAGTATGAACGCAATGACATCAACTTTCATCGGGGTACCTTTCGCGTGCGGGGCGACAGCATAGAGATTTTGCCAGCCAACGCCAGTGAGCGTGCAATTCGTATTGAAATGTTCGGCGATGAGGTGGACCGTATTGCCGAGATTGATGTGGTTACTGGGCATGTGTTGGGATTACGCAACCATGTGAGTATTTATCCGAACACCCATTATGCCACAGACCCTGAATATCTGGACACTGCCATTGCTGCCATTGAAGAAGAGTTGGAGCAGCAGGTGGATTATTTCAAGTCAAAAAATAAGCTACTGGAAGCACAGCGCATCGAGCAGCGTACCCGTTATGATATGGAAATGCTGCGGGAAGTTGGTTTTTGCACTGGCGTAGAAAATTATTCCCGACCACTGTCCGGCAGAGCTCCAGGCTCTACACCGAATACGCTGCTGGATTTTTTCCCGGATGATTTTATCACCTTTATAGACGAGTCTCATGTGACGGTGTCTCAGGTGGGCGGAATGTATGCCGGTGACCGTTCCCGTAAGGAGAACTTAGTGGAATTTGGGTTTCGACTCCCGTCCGCTCTGGACAATCGCCCACTGCGTTTTGATGAGTTTGAAGAGAAGACAGGACAGACGATTTATGTGAGTGCGACACCGGGAATTTATGAGCGGGAGAACAGCCAGCAGATTGTGGAGCAGATTATCCGACCTACAGGTTTGCTGGATCCAGAGGTGGAAGTGCGTCCAGTGCAAAATCAAATTGATGATTTACTGGAAGAAATCCGTATTCGTGTCGAAAAGAATCAGAGAGTGTTGGTAACGACCTTGACCAAAAGAATGGCGGAGGACCTTACCGATTATATGAAAAGTGTAGGGGTGCGGGTTCGCTATCTCCATTCAGAGGTAAAAACCATTGAGCGTATGGAGATTTTACGGGATTTGCGTCAGGGCGAATTTGATGTATTGGTCGGCATCAATCTATTGCGAGAAGGCTTGGATTTGCCAGAAGTGTCGTTGGTGGCCATTTTGGATGCAGATAAAGAGGGATTTTTGCGTTCCGAGACCTCTCTCATTCAGACCATAGGACGTGCAGCGCGCAATGCAGAGGGCAAAGTGATTATGTACGGCGATGTGATTACCGGTTCTATGGGCAAAGCCATTGAGGAGACAGAGCGCCGCAGAGCACTGCAGATGCAGTACAATACAGAACATGGAATAACTCCGAAAACGGTTGAGAAAAATATTCGCGCAGTGATTGAAGCGACGATGGTTGCGGAGGAAACTGCAGATTATACGGTAGCGCGGCCTGTTCTCAGTGCGAAGGAGCGGGAAAAACGGATTCGCCAGTTAGAGAAAGAAATGAAGGCAGCGGCAAAACAATTGGAATTTGAGAAAGCCGCAATGCTGCGCGATGAGATTCAAAAACTACGAGAGGAACAAGAATAACTATGACAAATATAACACCAAAAAACATCATTAAAATCCAAGGTGCGCGGGTGCACAATCTAAAAAACATTGATATTGAGCTGCCCCGTGATAAATTTATTGTGATGACAGGACTGAGTGGCTCAGGAAAATCCTCTTTAGCCTTTGATACCATTTATGCAGAAGGGCAGCGGCGTTATATGGAATCCTTGTCTTCCTATGCGCGGCAGTTTTTAGGGCAAATGGATAAGCCTGATGTAGACTACATTGAAGGGCTTTCTCCGGCGGTGTCTATTGACCAGAAGACGACTAGCCGCAATCCCCGTTCTACAGTGGGAACTGTTACGGAAATCTACGATTATCTGCGTTTACTTTTTGCTAGAGTGGGTGTTCCTCATTGTCCCAAATGTGGGAAACCCATTAGTCAGCAAACAGTAGAGCAGATGGTAGACCAGTTGATGGTCTATCCAGAGCGCACGAAAATTCAAGTGCTAGCTCCCATTGCCCGAGGCAAAAAAGGCGAATTCCAGAAAACCTTTGAGCAGTTGAAAAAAAGCGGCTATGTGCGGGTGCGTGTTGATGGCGAGATGCGGGAGCTGGAAGAAGACATCAAGCTGACGAAGACGAAAAAACATGATATTGAAGTGGTTGTAGATCGTATTGTAATTAAAGAAGGAGTGGAAGGGAGACTGTCCGATTCTTTGGAAACTGCATTGAAGCTGGCAGATGGAATTGTCATGGTTGACGTCATTGACCAGGAAATGTTGACGTTGAGTTCCAATTTTGCCTGCGTAGATTGCGGTATTAGCATCGGAGAAATCAATCCCCGGATGTTTTCGTTTAACAATCCCTATGGTGCTTGTTCTGCTTGTGACGGTTTGGGCAGTAAGATGGAGATTGATCCGGCCTTGGTAATTCCCGATGAAACCTTGTCAATACGGCAGGGCGCTTTGGCGCCGTGGAGCAAAGGCGGCATCAGTACCTATTATATTCAAATGCTGGAAGCCATCGCAGAAAAAATGAATATTGATTTGGATTGCCCGTGGAACACCTTGCCAGATGAACACAAGCAGATTATTCTTTATGGTGCAGGCGATACAAGAGTAACCTTTCATTATGTGAACCTATTTAATGAGGAAAAGACACATACCAGCTTTTATGAAGGTGTGATTCCTAACTTGACACGGCGTTACCGTGAAACAAGTTCAGATTATGCCCGAGAAGAAATAGAAAACTATATGACGGAAAATCAATGCCCTGTTTGTAAAGGAAAGCGGCTGAAGCCAGAAGTTTTGGCTGTAAAAATAAATAATTATAATATTGCGCAAGTGACAGATATGACCATTCTGGAAGCTGCTGATTTTTTTGAAACGCTTCAGCTGACAGACCGGCAGCAACTGATTGGGCATCAGATTCTAAAAGAAATCAAAGCGCGTTTGAATTTTTTGGTGAATGTGGGATTGGATTATTTGACATTGAGCCGTGCTGCCGGTACCTTGTCAGGGGGCGAAGCGCAGCGCATTCGCTTAGCCACACAGATTGGCTCTGGTTTGGTGGGCGTCCTTTATGTATTGGATGAACCCAGTATTGGACTGCATCAGCGGGATAATGCCCGGCTCATTGAATCCTTGGAGCATTTACGTAATTTGGGCAATACCTTGATTGTGGTGGAACATGATGAAGACACAATGTATGCCGCTGACTATATTGTGGATATTGGGCCCGGTGCTGGCGTAGAGGGTGGCGAGGTCGTAGCTGTCGGTACGCTGGACGAGATTAAGGCCAATCCCAATTCTATCACAGGGCAGTATTTATCGGGAAGACGACAAATTCCGATTCCACCTGTGCGCCGTCAACCGCAGGAGGACCGTTGGCTGGTAATCGAGGGCGCGTCGGAAAATAATCTGAAAAATATTGATGTGAAAATTCCGCTGGGCGTTTTTACTTGTGTGACAGGGGTATCCGGTTCGGGGAAAAGCTCGCTGATTAACGAGATTCTTTATAAATCACTGACGCGTAGTCTGTACAAGAATGCAAAAATGCATCCTGGCAAACATAAAGGGATACAGGGTTTGGAACAGATCGATAAGGTGATTAATATAGACCAGTCGCCTATCGGTCGCACACCGCGCTCCAATCCTGCCACCTATACCGGTGTATTTGATGCTATTCGCGAGCTATTCGCGCAAACTCAGGAGGCGAAGATGCGTGGTTATAAGGCTGGCAGATTCAGTTTCAACATAAAGGGCGGTCGCTGTGAGGCTTGCAGTGGCGATGGAATTATAAAAATTGAAATGCATTTTTTGTCTGATGTGTATGTTCCCTGTGAAGTATGTAAAGGAAAACGGTATAATAGAGAAACGCTGGATGTGCATTATAAAGGAAAGAATATTGCCGATGTGTTGGAAATGACTGTTAATCAAGCAGTAGAGTTTTTTGAAAATTTACCGAAAATTCATCGTAAATTAAAGACGCTGCAGGATGTGGGATTAGGTTATGTAAAATTAGGGCAGCCGGCTACTACGCTCTCCGGTGGGGAAGCGCAGAGAGTAAAGCTTGCTACAGAATTATCCCGAAAAAGTACCGGAAAAACATTATATATTTTAGATGAACCTACGACAGGGCTGCATATTGCGGATATCCATAAGCTGCTGGAAGTGTTGAACCGTCTGGTTACAGGGGGGGACAGCGTACTGGTGATTGAACATAACATGGATGTAATCAAATCTGCTGACTATATTATTGATTTAGGACCAGAAGGGGGAAAAGGCGGCGGACGTGTGGTGGCTGCCGGTACACCGGAAGAAATCATCAAAGTGAAGAAATCCTATACTGGTCAGTTTTTGAAAAAATTTATGGATCGTCAGATTAATGGACCTAAGCCAGAGTTGTAAAGATATGAAAAAATGCTTTGCTAATTTTTTAGCAGAGCATTTTTTATCATGGGCAGAGATGTAAGAGCGGGACATTAACGTTGCAGGAAGATTCATAATAATCTCTTGTAAAGTGTAGGGAATTCGGTTATAATAACCTAGGATAATTATAGTAGCAATGTATCCAAAATACTTCAAATGCGACGAATACGTAAATATGGGCATACAAGTAATAAAAGAAGGGAACTGTAAAAGTTATGAAAAATAATACGACAAAAATGTTAATAGGGTCAATGGTTGCTGCACTTGTATTCTGTATTGGCGTATTTTCCTTTTTAGCGATTTCCCTGAATCACAAGACTGCAGATCAAATTACGGAAGTGGGCACGATATATATGTCGGGGATGAGTGAACAGATTTCGCGGCATTTTGAAACACTCATTGAACTGCGGCTGGATCAGGTAGAAACCATAGTGAAAACCAATTCAGAGAAGGACAGTGTTTATGGAGCAGAGCTTTTAGAAAAATTGGCTGACGGAGGTAAGGTACGGGATTTTGCTTTTTTGGCTTTCTACGACAAGAATGGCAAATTTGAAATGATTTACGGTGATCCAGTAGAACTGGTGGATCCGGAGCCCTTTTTCAATTCTATTGTTGAAGGTAAACATAAAGTAGCTGTAGGGATGAATAGTTCCGATGAAAAAGTAGTCATGTTGGGTGTTCCGGCCGCTTATCCTATGTCTGACGGAAATAAATCAATGGCTTTGATTGCAGGATTACCTGCTTCTTATATCAGTGAGATGTTGTCTTTGGATGAGGATGAAACATTAGTATACTCTCATATTATTCGGAAAGATGGCAGCTATGTGATTCGCAGTGCAGATGCCTATCGAAATAGTTATTTTGTGCGTATAAAAGAGTTATTTGATGAACTTGACGGAAAAAATGCCGAAAAATATATAGCGGAACTGCAAGAAGCAATGGCGCAGCGTGAGGATTATACAGCCGTATTACAGATTGGGGATGAGCGCAGGCACTTGTACTGTACACCTTTGAGCTATACAGAATGGTATTTGGTAACAGTATTGCCTTATGGCGCTTTGGATGAGACTATAAAGCAATTCGGTTGGGATTGGATGTACAGTGTATTAGGAAGTTGCAGTTTGATTCTTGCAATCTTATTACTGGTGTTTAGCTGGTATTATCGCTTAACGCGGCAGCAAATTGAAGAATTGGCGCAAGCAAGAGAAGAGGCTGTTCAAGCAAACATTGCAAAAAGTGAATTTTTATCTAATATGAGTCATGACATCCGCACACCGATGAATGCCATTGTAGGAATGACTGCCATTGCCCTGACCAATATAGATAATCGACAGCAAGTGCAGAATAGTTTGAAAAAAATTGCTCTATCCAGCAAGCACTTATTGGGTTTAATCAATGATGTGTTGGATATGTCTAAAATTGAAAGCGGAAAACTGACTTTGAGCGTAGATCGCGTTTCTCTGCGTGAAGTTATGGAAAGCATTGTGAGCATCATTCAACCTCAGGTGAAGGCGAAAAATCAACAGTTTGATATCTTTATCCATGATGTGGAAGTGGAGAATGTATATTGTGACAGCGTGCGGTTAAATCAGATCTTGCTGAATCTTTTATCTAATGCGCTTAAATTTACGCCGGATGGTGGTCAAATTCATGTATCCTTGTATGAAGAGATTTCACCGAAGGGAGAAGATTTTGTACGTGTACATTTCGATGTAAAAGATAACGGAATCGGTATGTCTGAGGAATTCCAAAAGAGAATCTTTGAATCCTTTGTGCGGGAGGATAATGCCCGTGTGAAGAAGATTCAGGGTACAGGCTTGGGTATGACGATTACCAAATATATTGTGGATGCAATGGGTGGTACCATTAAAGTGGAGAGCCAGTTGGAGCAAGGCAGTACATTCTATGTAACTTTGGATTTAGAAAAAGCTTTGGTAGAAGAGAATGAAATGCTTCTACCGGAATGGAAAATGCTGGTGGTTGACGATGATGAACAGCTTTGTGAAACCGCAGCAAATTCTCTAAAAGAAATCGGGGTTCGTGCAGATTGGGTTTTAGATGGTCTTACGGCAATTCGCGTTGTCGAAGAGCATCATGAAAAACACGATGACTATCAAATTATTTTGTTAGACTGGAATATGCCTGACATGGATGGGATTGCTACTGCTCGTGAACTTCGCAAACGTTTAGGGGACGATATTCCAATTTTGCTGATATCAGCTTATGATTGGAATGAGATTGAGGCGGAAGCCCGAGAGGCGGGAATCAGCGGATTTATCGCCAAACCGTTGTTTAAATCAACCTTATATCATGGTTTGAAGTCATTTTTTGACGGAACGCCAGAAGACAGCGAAAAAAATTTAGAGGAAGATAAATTTACAAATACAAAAGTGCTTGTGGCGGAAGATAACGATTTGAACTGGGAAATTGCCAATGAGCTGTTATCAGAGCTAGGCTTAGATTTGGAATGGGCAGAAAATGGGAAGATTTGTGTTGAAAAATTTGAACAGTCTCCTGTTGGATATTATGCAGCGATTTTAATGGATATTCGTATGCCAGTCATGACGGGCTATGAAGCAGCAGATGCCATTCGGGCTTCAAAACGTGTCGATGCAGATATTCCGATTATTGCCATGACAGCAGATGCTTTCTCAGAGGATGTACAAAAATGTCTGACTCATGGGATGGATGCCCATGTGGCAAAACCCATTGATGTCAGTCTGGTGGCTCGTCTCTTGAAGAAATATATAAATAAATAGTTGCGCACTCCAAGATAAAAGGTCGGCATGATGTAAGAAATCATTTTACATTATGCCGACTTTTGTGTGTAAAATACAAAATTAAATCAATCGCTTTATTAATGCTTGATTAATAGAATTTCAAGAAAAATAAATGATTGAAAAATGACGACTGCGGGTATAGAATAGATAAGGTATAATAAGTTGCGCAAATTCAGATAAGAAAAAGAGAGACATAGATTG
>OFFL01000421.1_pt1 | contig 48050 bp, 42 predicted proteins | sample 1521391 | NCBI WGS metagenome assembly OFFL01 (sample SAMEA3504082, study PRJEB24116) | mouse gut metagenome | biome: mouse gut; feature: mouse-associated habitat; material: faeces | place: Denmark | collected 2011
GAAACAAAAAGCGCAGCTTTTTGCAGATTGAGCGCGCTGGCGCTCAATTTTTTTATAGTATTTGACTTAATAATTTTATTAAATAATTTGAATAATATAGGATTGAAAGGAACTGGCTCTTATCTACTTGTTCGAGCATCCAATCTTTTAAATCGAAAAAATTAAAACTGCCTATCATCAAAAAGCCAAACCAGATAATCAGTATTGCTTCCGCGATTCCCAATATCGCTCCTGCCAGTTTATCTGCAAATTTTCCAGCGGGCACTGCTCTTACAAGTCTAAATGTCCCAAAAAGGAATCGAAGGGTTTTATGAATAATACTAATTGCGACAAGCAGCGCCAACGCCATGAACACGCCTGTATATTTGCCTTGCATAAAACTTCCTATCCCTTTTGCTATGACTGCAATAACAATTATTCCCAATATTCCGGAAATAATACGTATCACACTCTCTAAAAGTCCTCTTTTCCAGCCCCATATTGCTCCTATTGCCAATATTATTGTAACTATCATAAAAAGTATATTGATATCCAAGCAGTTCTTACCTCCGATGTTCTTAAATGTGTACTCTAAGCAATTCCTATTGAAGTTCTATTGATTGTATCGCGTTGTCTGTAACAAGTGTATGCCTTGATATGCTTCCTCCTGGAATAAAGCAATTCACCCTGTCCTTAAATTTTTCATGAAATTTCAGCCTGCCGCCCCAATCGTATATCAGACATTCACTATCGTTATAAATGATAATCCCTGATGTGTCAAATAAAATTTCTTGATATTCCAAATCAAAGGTAATCTCATTCACTTTCTTGGCATTGGTATCATATACCTCAATGCGATACGTTGAATCTGCTGCGGTGTTGTAAAACACAAGCCCTACATGATTCTCGTCATAAAATATGCTCTGAATCTCTTCTGTTATCATTTTTTCCCATAGGCTTTCGGGTTTTTGCTTTCCTTTGTAAAAAGCAATGCGGTTATCTGCCACTGCAAAGATCGTATCATTTGCCATAAATCGCACCAGCGGCACCACCGCCTCAGCATATCCATACCCTCCTACAAGGTTATCTGTATAGTTTTGCCCTACAGATGAAAAATTATAAAATCCTATGTTTGATGAGATTTTCCCATCCTCCGCCTTAAGATAAGAAACTGCTACTTGGCTTCCACTATTTGAGATATCCAGCGCTATCGGATATCCTGACTGACTCATTGTTGTTTTGAAATATGCTGGTTTTTCTCCTGTTGTTCTATAAAGATATATGGCTGTCACATTCGAATCATCTAGAACAACCGCCACAATTCCATTGGAAGACACGCAGAAATCTCTGATTGGCATTGTCGTGTCTATTTTTCCCAATATCTCCTGCGTGTTTGCTACATAGATGCTTCTTCCATTATAATCTCCGACAGCCACTGTTTTACTACATGTTCTTATGATGGGATTCTGCATTTCATAAGTTTGGTTCCATATAATTTTTCCTTTGATATCTGTACAGCTCATACCATCATTACTATATGTAAAAAGTGTTCCTCCAAGATTCATACTTTGTGAACCGGAAGCCCTGACCCACTCATTTTGCTGAATGATTTCATAACCTGTATAGACCATGTTTTTCCAGCGGACATAGGTTACAATTGTTGTTACAACGGCTATTGCCACAACAATAAGCATTGCATAGAGCTTCATTTGTCTATGGCGTGCAAGTTTATTGTCCATCGTTTTTTTGTCTTGAGCGTTTTCTGTCTTTTTGTCAGATTTGCTTTTTCCGCCTTTTAACAGGTATTGGTTTCTGTTAAAATCTCTTATCTCTGCCATTGGTATCCCCCATTTGTCTAGTATTCACTAGTATACCATTTTTTTCATGGAAGTAAAAGCCTTTGTCCATAAAGAATATTATTGGGGTCTTCTATTTGATTTAAAATACAGATTTCTTCAACGCGGGAATAATCTCCATAAATATCATAACAAATGGTTCTAAGGGTGTCGCCTCTTTGTACAATATAATACTGTTTTGGCTGTGCTTGTACAGGTTGTCCATTCTCTTGTGTTTGTGATACAGGTAGCTGTGTTTCATTTTGTGCTGATTCTGCCTGTGTTTGTATCGTCGTTTCTGCTTCTGTGGAAACCTGCTGGCTTGTCCCTTCTTCAACCGCAAAAGTCTCTTGCAACTGCGAATTTTCACTAAGGTCCTGCACATTCTGCTGTATAGCAGCTTTTTGTGTTTCTAATTCATTATTTTTTGTACTTTGCTGCATGGTCTGGACACTCTCTTTGCCTGGAAGCTGAAAAGATGTATTTTCTGTCACAAATGCCATGCAGTAATCAATATTTGCCTGCATATTTTTCATTTTGTGATAATTGTTGATCGCAACAATGCCATATGCCATTACACAGACAACAAATCCAAGACACAAAACATTCATAACATTCCACATAAAGCTCACTTTTGCTTCTTCGCGGTTGTAAGCTTGCGCAATCCTTCCGAGTTTGACGGCATCATCTATATTATTTCTGATACGCGGTCCCTGTTCCGCCGGCGATAAAATAATTTTTTCACTGCTATTATCCTTATCAGCATTCCATTCTATCAAGTAATTTTGCATTTCTTCATTTTGATCATAATAAATATAAAAATCATCTAATATCACTTTTGTATTGGTTAACAATAACTCAAAACGTAGTCTGGCGTCTTTATTCCAGCTTACATACGCTGTACCAATATAGGTACAAGATGGAAAATAGGTATCATTGAGCTGCTGAATTTTATTGCTGCTGTCCAAAGCTGCTGCGCCTGAAATTACAAGACGATACCTTGCATTTTCTTCGATTGCTCTGCCATACAGCGCAACCGAGGGCTGTATGCTTGTTTCAATTTGGTAGCTGGTATCTGTTCCTTTCACAATCTTTTGGGAATCGAGATTGGATAGCACTTTTCTGATAAATGTATGCACATAATCCTCAAGGTATAATATGTAGATTCCTTCTGGCGCTCCAATGGTACGTGTGTTAACTGGTATCAGATTCCTGCTATTAGGGGAAAAGTTTGTTTGCTTGTCCATTTTGACATTTCCTTTCATGTATTGTTGGCTTTTTCCTGTTTTGAAACTGTCATAAGTCATTTTTTAACAGTTTCATACCTGTATCGTATTTTATGCGATGCAGCAAAGTTATCCTTTGGTTTTCGTTAATAGATAACTTCAATGCTCATTCACAACTTATCATAGCACGCAGATACTGAGGATTATGTCGAAATGGGGCACTTGATAAAAATTATTTTTAGCCGATCAACAACGATTCTTTCCCCTGCTCATGCGCCAAACGCGGACAGCTTTCGCTGTACATTTCCTTTCTGCGTCCATGTGCACAAAAAATAAAGAGCCGTTTTTGACTCTTTATTTGCTATATCACTATTCATTTTTCTTTTGAACTTAAGAATAAAATTGATAGATCGTGGTTGTCTTATAAGGTCTTTGGGGACCATATACAACGTCCTGAAATTGGGGCTGATTGATTGCATCCGGGAAACACTGCGTTTCAAGGCAGAGTCCGCTTCTTTTTTGGTATGACGCTCCGCCTTTGCCTGTCTGCGGCGTGATACAATTGCCAGCATAGAACTGAATTCCTGGCTGATCGGTATACACATCCATCTTTCTGCCGGAGTTTGGGTCCTCCAGCGATGCTACTTTTTGAATGGTTCCATCATAATCATCTATGGCATAATTGTGGTCATACCCCTGTCCATACTGCAGCTGTGTATCTGCGGCATCAATCTCATCTCCAATTGTTTTTAATGTTCTAAAGTCAAATGGTGTTTCGACTACGGGCGTCAACTCTCCTGTGGGAATGAGACGCTCATAGACTGGCGTATAATGAGAAGCTTTGATACAAATTTTATGCGCTTCAATTGTTCCTGAATTGTGTCCTGACAGATTAAAATAAGTATGGTTTGTCATATTTATCAGCGTATTTTTATCACTTGTCACATCATATTCAATCTTTAGTTGATTGTCTTGTGTAACTGTATATGTCACCTGAACTTTTTTATTTCCTGGAAATCCCATGGAACCATCTGGGTCCTCTAGTGTAAAGACAACACCATTCTCCTTTGTCTGTGCAGCCCAAACCTGTTTGTGATACCCTTTGTCAGCATCACTATGAAGGTTATTGGTCTTATCATTTGCAGCAAGCTGATAGGTAACATTGTCAATTGTAAATTTGGCATTGTCTATACGATTCGCGCTTGGCCCTATGATTGCACCGAAAAAACAGCCATTTTTAAAATAGCCCTCCGCTGTATCATACCCTAATACAACATCTGCTGTGTTTCCAGCTTTGTCTGGCACCAAAAGGTTTACAAGTATTGCGCCAAAATTTGTTACTGCTGCGGTAAATCCATTGCTGTTTTTGATGGTATATAGATAAAGTTCTGTTCCATCGGCTGTTTTTCCAAAACCACTTGTCGTAATTGCCATTTTATTTCCCTCTTTTCTTTTTGATGTACTCTCGGAGTTTCTATATTATATATGTACTATAGTTCCGTTCTGCCCTCCAGCGCCCGCAGTAATGTCATTTCGTCAATACATTCTAAGTCACCGCCAACTGGAACGCCGCTTGCAATCCGCGTCACTTTTACCCCAGTAGGTTTTATCAGCTTTGATATATACATTGCTGTGGTTTCTCCTTCAAGGCTTGAGTTGGTTGCTATAATAACCTCTGTGATGTCCTCCTCAAGGCGTTTCACAAGCTCTTTGAGCCGGATATCATTGGGACCTATTCCCATCATAGGGGAAATTGCTCCATGAAGGACATGATATACTCCATCATATTTGCCTGTTTTTTCGTATGCGGCTAAATCCCTGATGTTTTCTACCACCATAATCATTTTGCGATCGCGTTTGGGATTGGCGCAAATCGGACAGATTTCTTTGTCTGTAAGGGTATAGCATGTATTGCAGTAATGTATATTTTTTCTGGCTTCAACCATAATCTGTGCAAAGCGTTCCACATGTTCTGATGGCATATTGATGACGTGAAGCGCCAGCCTTTGGGCAGATTTGCTTCCCACTCCGGGAAGCTTTGAAAACTGCTCAATTAACTTGTTAATATATCCGCTATATAGTTCCATTAGAAAGGCAATCCTCCACCAAGTCCGCCTAAGCCGCCTGCCATTTTACCCATCAGTTCACTGTTTGCTTCTTCTACTTGGCGAAGCGCTTCATTGGCAGCCGCCATTATCAAATCCTGAAGGGTCTCAATATCCTCCGGATCGACTGCCTCCTCTGAAAGTACCACCTTAGTAATTTCCTTTTTGCCGCTCACAACAACCTCTACGGCGCCTCCGCCTGCTTTTGCACTGAATTCTTTGGTTTCAAGCTCTTTTTGGCTTTCCTCCATCTGGCGCTGCATACGCTGTGCCTGCTTCATCAAATTGCTCATGTTTCCAGGCATTCCTCCTGGAAATCCTCCTCTTTTTGCCATTGCTATTCTCCTTTTTATATTATGCACGCTCGGAATCTTCTCGCAATATCACACAAAAAGACTCCAGAAGTACATTATTCCTAAACTATTTTTATTCTTCTATTTCTACATCCATGTTAATAACTTTCGCAAGGTCAATATAATTTTCCTCAAACGGACTTCCTTTTGCAATGCTTTGTATCTGCACGCAAGCCTCTTTTTGCAAGAAATTTGATATCAGTTCCTCAACATATTTGTGGTGTGCTTCACTCTTTAAACAATCAGATGCCACCCCATCCTCCACAACAACGATAAGCTGATTGTCGCCTCCTAAACTTAACCAGGCGTTTTTGAGATGTGTTCTCAATGGCTGCCCCGTCCCTGACACAATTCCTGCCCAATTGGACACGATCTTCCTGATATCCTCTGGAATTGCTTTGGGAATTTCTACTTTTGGCACGGTTGGAGTTGCCTCAGAAACCGGAACAATTGCAGGAGCTGCCTGCACAATTCCTTTTTCTATTTTTTGTTCTAAGTCCTTTATGCGTGCTACAACTGCATCATTGGAAGTTTCCATTGCGGGTCTGCAAATTTTTATAAGCGTCATTTCGATAAGAATACGCTTTTGTGTTGCATATTTTATCTGTCCTGAAAGCTCTGAGAAAATACGGATGTAACGCATTATTTCCTCTGTCTCCATCGGCTCTGCTGACGCTTTTAGACGCGCAAGATTATCACTGGAAACATCAATGACATCTTCAATATTGCCTTCAGAAGTTTTTGCAAGCAGCAAATTTCTAAGATACCAGGTGATATCTGAAACAAACTGCGTTAATTCCCGACCTTGCATGACAACTTCTTCAAGCAGCGAAATACATCCCGAAACATCTCGTGCCTCCATCAAATCCAAAAGCCGCGCAAACACTTCTGTATCTACTGCCCCTAGCACATTTAAAACTTTGTCATAGGTAAGCTCTTCTCCAAAATGAAACGCAATACACTGATCCAAAAGGCTTAGCGCATCTCGCATAGAACCATCTGCTGTTTTTGCAATATATTTCAGTGCCCGTTCTTCTGCCAAAACGGATTCCTTGTCCATCAGTTCTCGCAATCGATTGGAAATTGTCTCTATTGTAATTCGCCGAAAATCATATCGCTGGCAGCGCGAAAGAATTGTGATTGGTATTTTGTGCACTTCTGTTGTCGCTAAAATAAATATTACATATGACGGCGGCTCCTCTAATGTTTTTAAAAGTGCATTGAACGCAGATGTTGAAAGCATATGCACTTCATCAATGATATAAACCTTATATTTGCCTTCAACCGGCGAGTATGACACCTCATCAACAATCTCACGGATATCATCCACACTGTTATTGGAGGCAGCGTCCATTTCTATCACATTGACACTCGCACCTGCTGCTATCGTCTGGCAGCTTCTGCAGCATCCGCAGGGGCTTCCATCTACTGGATTTTCGCAGTTTACTGCTTTTGCAAATAATTTGGCAATTGTCGTTTTGCCTGTTCCTCTTGTCCCTGTAAACAGATATGCATGTCCTATTCGGTCTGCTTTTATCTGATTTCTAAGCGTTGTAACGATATGATCCTGTCCTTTTACATCCCCAAAGATATCAGGACGGAATTTTCTGTAAAGTGCAGTATATGACATTTTCATTCCTCGTTTCTGGACAATCTTCTTGCATCTTCTAAATGCTATCCGTTATATTATGGCATTGAATGAGAGAAAAAACAAGGCTATTTATGATATTCTCACAAAATATGAGATTGCACCGCTTGTTTATACAATCATTGAAAATCAGGAAAAGTTTTATTATGAGCAGGATGCTATCAACCCAGCGCTTGTAGCATTTGTTGAATCACGCAGCAATGACGGACGCGACACGCCCTTAAACGATACCGCCAAAATCTTGCAGGGCGATGTGTTTGCTTTCACCTGTATTGGCGAGGAACAAAAACTCAAAGCGGCATATACGGCGCTGAAGGAAACCTATAATTGTATTTTTCAGTATGATATCTATTCTAAAGATCCTTGGCTTGATGTCATGCCGCATACCGCATCAAAAGCCCATGCAGTATTGCAGTTGAAAGAACTTCTCCACTGTGAAAAAGTGGTTGTTTTTGGAGATGGCGCAAATGATATCCCTATGTTTGAAATCGCTGATGAAAGTTATGCTATGGCAAATGCCATCGAAGAATTGAAAGAGAAAGCTACTGCCGTCATAGACAGCAACGAAAATGACGGCGTAGCGAAATGGCTGATAAAACATGCTGTACTTGATCAATAAGCATTCTACTGCAAAAAGAACTTGTTTAGAAGGGCGGACGCAATCTGTTTTCCGCCTTCTTTGTTTGGATGTACACCATCTCCTAGATGAAGCCCATCTTTCATAAAGTGCTTGTCCTCTGGTTTCCTGACAATCTCATCTAAGTCAATGAATCCGTCTGCCAAATCTTTGTTTTGGCGAAGCAGTGTATTAAATTCCTCGCGGATCTGTTCTGCCTGATTGCGAAATGGTTCCTGATAACACCCAAATGGCATAACCGTACTAATATATATTTTGCTGCCTTTTTGATGCGCTGTTTTGATAATCGAACAAATCCCCTCAAATAGCGCTGCCGCAGAAGGTACTTCATTTTCTGCATGAAACGCCAATCCATGTGTGCAGTCATTGACCCCTTCCATCATAAATATAATGTCTGGATCTGTATCTTTATAAACATCCTCTGCAAAGCGCTTGATTCCCGCTCTGCCGAAACATTTCCCGTGTCCGGGGATTTCCTCAACATAACAGTCATCATACAAAATACGATTTCCGCCTATCCCACAATTGAACAGTGTTATATTTCCAGGATATTTTTCATATAAATATGCTTGAAGCGGGTCAAAATAAAAGGACATATGTGTGATAGAATCTCCAAAACATGCAATCGTACAAACGTTTTCTTCTGTCAAAACCTGAACGCTGTCGATTCCAAATACTGCATTGCAGATATTGGGGTCATTTGCAAAAAAAGGAAACCATTCTATCGTTGGACTGCCTTGTATCTGTAAATTTTCTGTTTGGTTTCCCTTGGAAAAACTGCTGTTCCAGCTTTCTGCGCACCATGTCTGACACACACTGTAGAACTCATGTTTTTCTCTGCAGTAAACTGCAATTACCAAATCATTTGTCTGCCGGAGATCCAGAGAAATACTGTCACTATAGAATTCCTCTTCTAAAGCGATTGAAATCTGTTCTGAACCCTGATATGTTACTTTTTGAATCTGTTTGACTTCTCCACTGTTTCGCTCAATTTTACCAATTGTTACTTGTTCTAGCAAAAGTGGTTGTTTGTCATATAAATTGGTAAACTTTATTTTGATAGACGTAGCATCTAAATTATTTCTAATATAAATTCTCTGTGTTACATCTTCCGTAGTTCCTACCAAAGTTCCCCATTCAACCGGAAGATATCCCCATACTTTTTTCCATTTATTCATTGTTCCTCTCCTAGATCCTGTCCTAAAAATGCCAAACACTTGTTAATCAAATGAATTCCGCAGAATGTATTTTTCGTCTGCATAATTCGTCCAGTTTACAAGCGGTCAGCATTCTAATGTTTTGATATATGCTGCCAATTCTTCTCCCATGCGAATCTGCGTTGTGACATAGGGATGACGGCAGGCGCCAAGCCCATCATTGACCCGTACTCTTCCATATTTAAAGCAAGAGATTTTATTGTCCTGATAGTCTTTTTGGAACTGTTTTGCCACATTTTGTATACTGTCATACAAGAAGTAGTCTAAGCTTCCCAATGCACAGATTATATGCGGCGTATTACCATTGTATTGACGCAGCATTTGTAAAAAAGCATAATAATCTTTTTCAAATTTCGCAATCCCAGCTTGCGTATCTCCATTTAAGTCTATCACTGTTGCATCATTGGTTCCAAGATTGAGAACAATGATATCTGGGATATGATTTTCAAAATCCCACAAAATCAAATGAGAATCTGTGTCTTCTAGCTCCTGTGCCATGCGGTCGCAATATGGATAATAATAGCTCATTGGCGCAAGACTATATTCAAACTTCCCAATTCCCTCTGAAATGGCAATCCCAGAACAGGAGACAACACTAAATTCTGCCTCAAGCTTCCTAGCCGCAACTGCCGGATGCGCCAGCCATCCATTTTCATCAACAGAATAAAACATACGGTTTGCATCTTTTACCATATTGCCAAATCCACAGGTGATAGAATCCCCTATAAACTCCAGCTTTAGCTTTTTTGACTGCGTATCCATGATATCTTTTGCTCTTGTAATCTCTCCCTCTGCCAAAAATTCGGTCAGACATATCTTTCCTTTGGCATTTTCTGTTATTTTGCGAATGGTCACAGTATGCGTTTCGGCATTCTCAAATGTCAATAAAGGATAAATTTGTTCTTTTTTATTTATCTCAATATATTGCACTGGCTCTATTCCATCATCCAGAAAAACCGCAATCCATGGCCATGTTTCCCTGCTCTCAAAAGCTGCTGTCATCGCATTTAACTCTTGTTCTGCTGATGGATATCCCTGTATTTTGGCTGCAAGCGCTGTCCCATGAAATACAAACCGCACGCCGCAGCATGTCCAATTGCAAAACAATCCGCCATTTTGGGATACAAACGTTCTCCCTAATGACTGCAAGGAATCTTTGCAATCACTTACACTGATTTTTTCCATTTCTCGTTCCGCCTCGCTTTTATTGTATTTTATATTCGTTTTTATTGAAGTTCGTGCATTTGCATCCACTCGTCGCACAGCGTTCCCCAATGTGTGATATGTGGAACATGCATCTCCAAATCATTTTCTCCGTCTGCCATTCCCAAGCCATGAACACCACCTTCAAAAATATGCAGCTCATATGGAATCCTGGCATCACTAAGTTCTTTGGCGAGATTGATTCCATACCTTCCGTCGTCGCTCAATGTCTGCCAGATAAAAAACGGTGGTGTATTATATTGTATATTTTTTTCTGGCGCCAAATAAATCCGCTCCTGCAGTGTTCTGCCATACATATCCCCTTCAAAATCTTCCTTCACACCAAATGGAAGGGGAAAAGATACTCCGGTTAGGGCGCCATAGCCAACCACTACGCCATCTGGTCTGCAAGATTCCCGCTCTATGATATCTTCGCTCTCTGGATTGCCAAAATCAAAATGCGTCGCACAGTTTGCACTAAGCATTCCTCCTGCAGAAAATCCCATAACGGTCACTTTACCATTGATTTCAAGTGCTTCTTTGTGCGCTCGTAATACGCGAATTGCACGCTGCATATCGGCAATGCAGTCCATTCTGGTATATGGATACAAACGATACGTAAGAATTGCGGTGTTGTAGCCAAGCTTCTGAAAATACAGTGCCACATTGGGCCCTTCACAGCCCGTTCGAATCGAAAATCCACCGCCATGTGCGACTAATATCGTTCCTCTTTGTTTCTCCTGTGCAGGTATAAAAACAAGATAAGGTTCTTTTTGCAGTGCATCTCTGTCATCAAATCCAGGCGTCTGTTCCCAAAGCTTTATTTTTTCAAAGCCTTCCATCCTTTCTTCCCAGTTTGCTTTGAATTGATTTACATTGACGGTTCCATCGGAATTACGATGATTTGCTATTGGTATGATAAACGCATGTTCAGAAATTAACTGCTCCAACCGTTTTATATTTTTTTGATACTTCATTGTCATTGCTTCTCTCCTAAAATTTCTGCCGTTCTTTCTTTATGTATCATTTGTTGGCAACGGCATAAATCACCGCTTCCTCATTGTCTGCCATACAGCTTCCCATGGTCTTGATTTTGAGACTTTTGTCCTCTTGGAGACAAAATCTATATGTAACCTCTCCACATGTTTCAACCCAGCGGATTTTGAAAACAAATTCATTGTCTCCTGCAAAATATCCGCTGACAAGCGCTCTGGAAATCACTCCGTTGGAGATTCTGTTTTCTGCTCTGCTGCCGTCCATCGCTATGATCAGTTCTCTTTCCTGTACCTGTTCCATATAAGATAATTTGACATATCCTGGATAAAAATGAAAGCAAAACTGGTTTACTGTTGGCAGTTGTGGCATTCCTGCCATTCGCAAAAGCATTCCATTCTCATAAAAGCGCAGATTTCCTTGTGTCACCTCATAGCACAAATTTGCTATTTGGGTTTTCATGGCACTTTCCATGCAGCAATTGGGATTTCCCAAAGATAATGTAGTCAATCGCTTTTGCAGTTTTTGGCTGGATACAGTGTTTTCTGGGAGGTTGCGTGTATCCGCTTCCACCTGCTCAAAAAAATGCCAAATCGTGTCAAGCGACTGCTGTGCCCAATGCGCACCGCTTGCATTTTCTGTAATTGCTAAAATCATCTCTTTAGCAGGGTCAACAATGGTGAATTGTCCCATTGCTCCATCCGCACGGTATACGCCTTTTGGCTTGCACATCCATATCTGATATCCATAACCAAGAAAATTGTCTTCTGCCAAGGGATTTCCTATGGCTTCTGTCGCAGATTCATTTTGCAGTGTTGTTGCAAGTTTGACATATTCTTCGCTTAAAATTCGCTCTCCATCCCACATGCCGCCATCTGCATACAGTTTCATGAGCCTCAGGTTGTCTTCTGTTGTCGCATACAGTCCGCCGCCGCCAATTTCCAGTCCGTCCGGCATATATGCCCACCGCAGATTGTCTGCGTCAATTCCTATTTTGTCAAATAATTTTTCTTTCAAGAATTGGTGAAGTCCTATTCCTGTCTTTTTCTGTACTATGGCACCAAGTAATGTAGAGCCTGTGCTGTTATACATATATGTAGAGCCTGGTTTATCTTCCACTGGTATCGCCATAAAGTCCTTAATCCAATGTTTGGATGGCGCAGGTTCTTTTTTCATACCACAGCCCATACACAATACGTCCCGTACTTTTAAATCCTGTAGGTTGGCAGATGGATTTTGCGGTGCATCTTCTGGGAAAATATCAATAATTCTTTCATCCAGCGAAAGAATCCCTTCTGTGTAGGCGATTCCGACTGCTGTCGCCGCATAGGTTTTGGTATGTGACTGCTGACCATGCACAATTCCCGGCGCATAAGGCGCCCACCAGCCCTTTGCACAAATCTTTCCATAACGCATAATCATCAAACCATGCGGTTCCGTAAATCCGCTTTCTAGTTGATCCAAAAGTTCCATAATCGCTTCGGAATGGATTCCAACAGCCTCTGGTGTTACGATCTCAAATTCTTTTCTCATCTTTAGCCTCCATGTTACGATGGTTCTTTTAAAGCAGCAACTGTCTTGCGTTTTGCGTAACACAAAACGTTGTCTGCTCTTTTGTATACAAAAAAATTACGATAAAACTACTATAGATAGGAAAAAGGCTCGCCTGCATCCAAAAATACAGTTGGGATTCCTTCTGTTATCTTCTCTATCCACATTGTTAAGTATTTCATTCCCCATTCTTCGCTTCGCTCATGTCCAAGCACCAACATTCCTTTATTCATTCCCATCATCGCTGCATCGCGGACATAGGCAGAAATGGTCCATTCTGTGATATCTCCACAGATCACAACATCAACATTTTCCCGGAACATCTGTACCATAGGCGCCTCTTCTTTTCCAAGTCCAAGGCTGCCTCCGCCTACTAAAACAGAAACTTTTTCTACTGACATTTGCGGATTTCCTACAATTTGAATCGTATCCATATTGGCGCGCTCTTTAAAAAATTTTGCAAGCTCTTTGAGCGTTGTTTTGGGAAGTTGATATACGGCGCCAAAATTTTTCCAGAAATTTTCTTGTTCCAGTGCTTTTTGACCATATTTTTTGATATCTGTAACTGGTACTCTGTAATCTTTCCAGCCAAATTCTTGTTCGAATCCTGTATAAATCTGATCAACATGCCCCATATGCATATGGTCGTGATAGCGCCAAATAGCAATTTGATTTTCTTCTATTAATTTCTTCTTTTCTGTGTATACAGGATCGTGTTCTACCCAGTCTGTCTGATCGTTTCCGCTAAACCAGGTAGGCTCATGTGTGATTATCATGTTGATTCCCTGTTCTGCCGCGGCCCGAATTACTTCTACGGTTGCCATAAAGGTACTTCCTATTTTGGTGACATCCATCTGCGGATTCCCAATAATTAACTGGTCACACGTTTGTTCTAATGGAACGCTGGCTCCTGATTCTTTCTTGATTGTTTGAATGATCTCTTGTACTGTCATAATAATCCCCCATGCCGCCTTGGGCGGCTCAAATAAAAATGGTGTTGTTCTTGTTATTCTTTAATTTTCGTTGAGCATCCACTGAATTGCTGGTTCCAAATATTGGTTCCAGAACGTCCAGTCGTGGATGCCTGCGCTTTCTTGATAGGTACAAAGCACATTGTGCTCTTTTAGAAATTCATAAAACGCTCGGTTGTTTTTAAGAAGATTATCTTCTGTACCGCAAGCCATATAAATTTCTGGTATCCTATTTTTGCTCTCAAGATGTTTTCGTATCAGCTCTTCTGGATTATTGCTGCTATGAGAAAGCTCCTTTAAGTCCCCAAATACCAAACGATAATATTCATAATTGGCAACTTCATTTTGTTCTCCTGGCTGCATATTCTCGATATCATGGATAATCAGCGCAGAAGAAAGCCCAAATACCTTTGCAAAATGGTGATTAAACTGCAATGCTGTATGAATTGCCCCAAAGCCGCCCATCGACAATCCGCCGATATAGGTATCCTCCATGTTCTTTGCAAGCCCAAAAGTACGCTGTACATACTGCACAAGCTCCTCTCCTATATAGGAAGCGTATTGACGCCCGGTTTGTGGCCCGTCCAAATAAAACGCATTTTCTCCCGCCGGACATACCACTGCCAGATTGTATTTTCCAGCTAACTCATTGATACGGCTGCCATGTAGCCAATCAATCTGGCTTCCACTAAATCCATGTAATAAAAATAGCGTCTTCATTGGCCTTTGATACTGTGGATTTATCGCCGTCCAATCTGACGGCAGATCATTTGGAATCATAATCTGAAATGTCACCATTCTTTTTAAACATTCTGAATAGAAATGAAAGCTTCCATTTGCCATAATTTTTCTCCTTTCATCAAACACAAATCTCAACACTGCAGCTTTTTCTGCTGTAAAAATAAGAGGCACAGCAGTTTTATACGCTGTTCTTCAATTTTCAGAACTGTACCATCAAAACTGCTGCACCTGCAAAATGTTACTTTGTTATTTTATTATCAACCTTTTACAGCACCAATGACAACACCTTCTACCAAATATTTCTGAATAAATGGATAAACCAGCAGAATTGGCAGAATTCCTACAAAAGCCATTGCCATTCTCACAGACGTACCAGGAAGTTCTACTGCACCTGTACCAAGCAGTGAGGAATTTGCTTTCAGCGCTTGTATATTATTCATAATTTTCATAAGCAATAGCTGTATACTATAGAGTTTTTCATTGTCTACATAATACAAACCATTCGTCCAATCATTCCAGTAGCACAATCCCGTAAACAAACTGATGGTTGCCACAACAGGTCTTGCTAATGGAAACATGATTTTATAAAAAATTCTAAGTTCACTCGCCCCATCTATCTGCGCTGCCTCAACCAATGCATCTGGCACATTGTTCTGATAGAAATTTTTTACCAGAATGACATTGAATGCTGTGACTAGATAATTTGGTATGATCAAAGCCCATATTGTATTTTTGATGTGGAAATAACGGCTCCACATAATATAAGAAGGTACAATACCACCATTAAAAAGCATGGTAAAAAATACAAAAAAGGCTAAAATATTGCGATACTTAAATGATTTTCGAGACATCGGATATGCCAGTGTTGTTGTAATCAACACACTTAGCGCAGTACCGCCTATAGTCACTAGAAACGATACCCCATAAGCACGTGTAATCATCGTTCCCTGTTTTATCATATAATAATATGCATCTAAACTAAACGCCTCTGGGAAATAGGAGTATCCATTTCTGATCAACGCCTGTTCGTTTGTGAACGAAGCAATCACCAGCAAAATAATCGGCAGCAATGTGATAATCACAAGGAAGGTCAAGATAATAGTGGCAACTCTGTTAAACGATTTACTTTCTGTCATTTCTCCCCCTCCTTAGAACAATGCATTTTCAGAATCTAATTTGCGCACGATTGCATTGGCAGCCAAAACCAATATAAAACCAACAATTGACTGATAAAAACCCGCTGCGGCAGACATTCCAATATTATTTAATTCCATTAAGCCTCTGTAAACATATGTATCAATTGTTTGTGTTGCACTGAACAGGGCGCCTGAATTTTGCGGTACTTGATAAAACAATCCAAAATCAGAATAAAAGATTCGTCCAATCGACATCAGAGACAGTGTGATAACAGTTGGTTTTAATAATGGTAATGTAACCTGGAAAATTTGCTGCATCTTCGTTGCTCCATCAAGCGCTGCTGCCTCATAAAGCGATTTGTCAATACCAGAGATTCCAGCCATATAAACAATGGACTGATACCCTGCATTTTTCCAAAGGTTCACAATGACTAGAATAAAGGGCCATGCCTTGGGAAAAGTATACCAAGATATGCCTTCCTTTCCCATGCCTTTTAGCACTGTATTGTTAATAAATCCTGTATCTGCATTTAAAAATGCATACGCCACAAAACCAATCACAACCCAAGATAACAAATTGGGGAGCAAAAGCGATGCCTGGAAAAATTTAACTCTCATCCGGTTTCCCAGTTCACACAAGAGCACTGCAAGGAAAATGGCAACCACGGTTCCTAGTACAATAAATACGATATTGTACAGCAGCGTGTTCCTTGTCATAATCCAGGCATCCTTTGTGACAAACAGAAATTTGAAATTGTTGAAACCACACCAGTCACTTTTAAAAATACCTTTCATGAAATTGTAATCTTTAAATGCGAGAAATAATCCCATAATCGGAATATAATTATTAATCACCAAATATACAATTCCTGGTAAGGCGATCAAAAGCAATGGCAGGGACTTTGAAAAACTTGGTTTTTTCTTTCCCTCTTTTGTTTTTGCCAAACTTGCCATATATACCTCCATCTAATCTGCAAAAGCAAATCTCTATTGAACATTATTGGGTAATCGTTCAGCCACGCAAAATTGAATCTGCGAAACGACAGCTTATGAATGTGCATGGCTGAACTGTTCCTTTATTTGCCGGCGCTCCATGCGTCTAGCTGTTCTTGTTTTGCAGCCAAGATATCTTTATAGCCTGCGCCTTCTAATGCTTCTACAAATTTAGGAATTTCGGTTTCAGGGTCTACGCTTCCGCACATCAATCCAGGCAGATACTGGTTAATAACGTTTGCAACTGCTGTATACTGTGTCTTTAGCGCAGAAGAGTCAAAAGAAAATCCCATAGCTGGCGATACATCTGCATTTTGATTTTGTTCTAATTCCCAGGAAAGTGATTCTTTGCTGGTTCCTACCATTGGATACATAATAAAATAGTTTCCTAATGTACCGCAGCTTAATTGTGCTGTATAAGGAACGGTTGTTGAATCCTGTCCCTCTGGATAAGACATATAGCCTTCTTCGTCAAGTACATAATCTCTGTCCTTAATACCGTAAATCAAAAGATTTACAATATCTTCGTCGGTATAGGTCAGATTTAAAAATTTCAAAGCTTCTTGGGGAACATCACTGTTTGAGGCAATCATCCAGCTTACTGCATTGACTTCTCCAGTGCTTAAATATGCATCATCCAGCATTTTTGCGCCAATGTCATAATTTCCTGTCTGCGCTTTGAGGCTTGCTGCTGTATCTTCTTCCGGATAGCTATAAGAAGCGCTATAGCAGAAATAATTGCCGCTGCTCATAAGTTCTGCCGCCATACTGGTTGTGGTTGCCGCATCTTTCATGACAAGGCCTTTATTGTACCATTCTCTTGCCAGTTTGCATCGTTGGGCAAAAATATCAGAAGAATAAAGGTCTACTACGGTCATTTCACCATCTAACAAAACTCCTGAAGGCGTATTAAAATCATCTGATAAATAATCAATGTCGCCATAACTTCTGTTTAATCCCAAATTTCCTTGTTCTACTGGAGCCATTGGAATCATGTCTGGGTATGCCTCTTTCACTTTTTCAAGAACTGGTGTGATATCCTCAAAGCTGTTTACACTTTGCATATCAATGCCTAATTCCTCAGCGATATCTGCCCGATAAATTAACATGGGCGTCAATGCGATTGGTTTCATTGTTGGAATTCCATACAATGCCCCCTCTTTTGTACAAGCTGACAGCCATTCTTCTCCCAACAGCTCTTTTGTCTCCGGCGCACATTCGTCCATAAGCTGGGTTAAATCTGCCGTCATTCCTGTCGCTACACAATTGTTAAAATCGCCAAGCGACTCAAAGATATCAATCTTTTCACCTGCCTGCAAAGAAAGACTGATGCTGCTGGAATAATCTGCGATTCCGATTGGTTTTAACGTGATCTCTGCGTTAATTTTCTCTCTCGTAATCTTATTAATCTCCTCTTCAATCGTATCAAGTGTTTCTTCTGTAGGAATGTTGTTGAATGTAGAATATGCATATGTGACCTGAGCATATTTACCATTGGAAGCACTTCCCTGATTGCTGCTACTGCTGCCGCTGCTATTGCTTCCTTCATCCGAAGACCCGCCACAGGCACACAAACTTAATACCATTGTGACTGCCAATAAACTGCTGATAACCTTTCTTTTCATAAAATTTCACCTCCGTATTTGATACTTTCAGTATAACAGGCTTATTTTCTTTTCTCTTTCAAAAATAAGTGAGTCTTTTTTAAAAATAAGACAAAAAATTGAGCGCGTTGGCGCTCAATCAGCAAAAAACTTGGTTTTTGTCTAAATATTCTATTCTGTCACAACTTATTCGTTATTCTTAGTTTCCCATTTTTGGCGGTATTCATTCGGTGTCAATCCTGTATATTTTTTAAATAATGTGGAGAAATACGAAAAATTGCTGTATCCAACTTCCGCAGCCACATCACTGACGCGCACCCTAGAATCGTTTAACAGTTCCTTTGCCTGTTCTAAACGATATTCATTGATATAATCCTTTATATTTTTGCCCGTTTTCTTCTTGTACATTTTGGCAAGATATTCTGGCGCTAGATAAAAGAATGCACCAATTTCATTTCTTCCAAGTTCTTCCTTATAATGTTCCTGAATGTATTGGTTAATCTTATCAATGATTGTCTGGGACTTTTTCATCTCCTCCTCATAAGTAAACACACAATCCAAAAGATAATTCACCCATCGAAGCATATCCGTTACTGACTGATTCGCCTTTTCTGTAATCTGAACAGATGTTTCGTCACTAAAAAGCAAGGAAACCTGTATGCCTCGTTTTGCCATATATGCATATACCGCCTGTTGAATTTCCCTGGAAATTCCTTGCAGCACCTTGCGGTTCAGCACTTTTAACTGTATCTTAACATTCAGTTCTTTTTTAAGAGAATCCAAAAAAGCCTTTTTATCTCTTGCTTCTAAATAACCTTCCATTTGAGAAAGTTTGAGATTCAACTGCCACTGCTGCTCCGTGTCCACAATTTGATCTGCAAAAAACGCTTCTCCATAATAAATAATATTTTTGGACAACAATTTCTGTGTTTTATGAAATACATCATAAAACTCCTCTATTGTGCAGGGATTGCTAATACAGCATGTCAAAGTGCATTCCAAAAGCTTCCCTGTCCTTTTGATAAGATTCTTGCAGCGCTGTTTTATCCGCTCATCGTCCGCGTCACAAACAGCCACAAATGTTCCATGATCATGATGTTCGAAATGAATCATATTTTCACTTTCCGGATTGCCGCACAGGAGTTCTGAATGGATGTTTCCCAGCATAAACACCACCAATTCCTGCGCATACAGCTCTATATCTTCTTCCATGTTGGTGACGCGCGAAATCACCAAACGATAGGAATGTGTCAGGTCTTCAAAAAGATTCACCCGTTCCAACTCTCTTTGGATAGCCTCTTTTGAATGACTGATTCTTCCAGAAAAAAGGCTGAACCAAAAAGCCAGTTTTGCCTCTCTTTTGTTTCGCTCTCCCCATTCTTCATAAGCTGATTTTTGCTGTATTTGTTCCTTTCTCAGTTCACATGCAATCTTTTGAAGCGCCATTTCTACCACATCGACATTGAACGGTTTCATCAAATATTCTTCTGCATGATACCGGACAGCCTGCGTCGCATATTGGAAGTTTTCATGTGCAGTCAGCAAAAGAAACTTTCCAGGAATTTTCTCGTCCTGAAACCATTTAAGCAAATCAAGTCCCGACTCACCAGGCATCTCAATATCGCTGATAACAATGTCTGCCGCTCTCTGTTTCAATATCTTCTTTGCGCTTTTGGCATTGTAGGCAGTTTCTACCTGCGTAATCCCTAGCTTTTCCCAATTTACGGAATCCTTGATAACATCAATGATCGCAGTGTCATCATCTACAATTAATATACGCATGAATTTCTCTCCTTTGTTGCTATACGCATTTTATCGAACCGCTCAGTCAGGCGCAATTGCCGCACTTTATTGAATCCCCTGTTCATCCAGATATTCTTTTCCACGCTCATTAATTGGCGCCGCTGGAACATAAATCTGATTCAGCGCACCATGCGGCGCTACATTGGAAATTCGAAATAAGTTTTTGCGGTCATACATCAATTCCATAAGGCGTTTCACACTCCAAAGCCCTACCCGCATCCCATCTCTTCTATCCTGGACCGAATCACGATTCATATTGTCTATGACCTCTTGCGGATAGCCCTTTCCATCGTCTTCGACTTCGATAAGCAGCATTTTTTCTCCATCATTCATCACTGCACTGACCTTTATCAGTACCATCAGAGATGTCTCTTGTGAAATTCCATATTTATATTCATTTTCAACCAATGTATGAATCAGCATTTGCGGTATATTCCAATTTTCAAGTTCTGGAGGCATTTCAATAAAATAAAAAATACAGTCAGGATATCTCATTTCCTGCATTTCAAAATAATTCTCTACATGCTGGATTTCCTCTTTAACCGGAACGGTATGCAATCCTGAGCTAAACATATAACGTATATTTTTAGAGAGTGCACTAATATATTTTTCTATCTCCACATTTTTATTTTGCGCGCTCAGTCCAGAAATTGTTGTCATCGCATTTAGGAAAAAATGCGGACGAATTTGCAGACGAATATATTTCTGTTCTGCATCGCTTAAGGCAAGCTGTTTTTCATAAAACCGTATTTTGAGATTTACAATCTCGTCCATCAGCCGGTTAAAGGTCTGCGATAGCAGTGAAAATTCAAGTGTATTGCCGCGTTCCATCACGCGCAGTCCATAATTGCCTGAACTAATCCGCTCCATATCCTGAACCATTACATTCATAGGCACAACAATCTGCCTTCTCTCCATTCTCATGAAATAAAAATCAAAAATACATAGTAAAACGATAATAATCAGTAAAAATACTGTATTCCGGTACAAATGCTTCAGGACATATGATTTGCTCTCAAAAGAATACAATCGAACCTGCCCGTCCAGCAATTCTTTTGCGTTCGTAATATGCCTGCCTGTCTGCAATTTTTGGATATTTGTATTTATCTCAAGACCATGCGACTGATTTCCTGCATATGCCTTAACCATTCCCATACTGTCTGTCAGCACAAAACTATATACATCTACTTCTTTTATTGGAAGTGTTTTGAGCAGCGAATCAGCAGAAATCGCTGCTGCAACGACGCGCCCCCCTCTTACAATTGCCCTGTACAAATAAAATGTATCTCCGATTTTTTGAAATTTCCAGTTCTCGGTCTGCTGTCCCGACTGCACATAATTCATAAACATTTGACGAATGTTTTCCTTCTCGTCAAATGTCAGATTATCCGTCTTTGCATCAATACAAATATTGTGCTCTGCCTCTGTTATCACGAAAATGTCCGCGCTTTGGTCAATTGACATGATTTCCTTGATAAATCCTGACAAGCGCAAAGATGCATAGTATCCTTCCATCTCATCTTCACTCTCAAGCAATTGCAAATCCAAGTTTTCATTAATAATTGTTGTAAGCTGTGTTTCTACCTTTCGAATCCGGTTCTCCATTTGCATTGCATAAACATTTAAAATATTTTTTCCTGCAATCTCTGTGTCTTCTTCCGCTGCCCGATAAATAGAGACAACAAACAAAATCAACAAAATAGAAACGGTTGCCATTTGTATTCCCATCAACAGATTCATTCGGTTTACAAACGATACTTTTTTTGTTCCAACTACCATTGGACACCCTTTCCTTACTGATGTATGGCTCTTCTTGTTCTGTGGAGTACTCCACGCACTTTTGAGCGCTGTAGAAATAGATCATAGCTTTTAATTATCAACACCGAACAGCCCGCCTGTTCCATAATCCGGTCTGTTCTTTTGCCGGTAATCATTTCCTGTATTCCCCAATCTAAGGAGGCTCCCATCACAATCAAATCATATTTCTTGGAAACCTCAACTACTTTCTCTACCAAAGCGCCGCTGCATACCATTATCTTTGCCGGCTGATCAAATTTTGCAGCAGAGCTTCTCAAAAATTCTTCTGTTTCCTGGATATCTTCCTCTCTGTCTACCACATTCAACAATGTGATATGGGCGTCATACGCTTTTGCGATCCGGTTGACTACCTTTGCGGTCATTTTGGAATAACGCCCGCCGCCATAAGGAAACAAAATCTTTTTAAATTCTTTTTTTTGATTCACTTTCAAAATACCAACATCTGCTGGCGCCTCCTGCAGCATTTTGTATGTAATATTCCCATGCATATATTTGGCAAGCCCTGAGCCATGCCATCCCATAATCACCAGTGGATTGTTCTCTCTCTTAACGACTGACATAATTGCATGGAATGCATCTCTTGAATTGATGAGAACTGGACGAACATATGGAATCTTATCATATTTTTTCAGCTTTCTAATAACCTCATCTTGTGTTCCCATTGTCTGCATCATCACATCATAATCAGAAATGGTCAGTAAATTATCTGGAAAAACATTCACTTTCACCGGAACAACTGTTGTATTGTTTTCCATAGCTGCCAGTTTCATTCCAAAATGAAGTAATCCGTCTGCTGTATTGGGATTGGATACTGGAATAATAATTTCATTTGCTCGTTCTTCCTTTTTGTGCTCTTTAATCTCAGGAATATCCACAATCGAAATGCCTTTTGCAGCGTATTTTAATTTTGGCATAATCAGGTAATAATATAGTACACCTGCTGCAATGACAGATACTGCAATTGCAAGCGCTACAAAATCAGATATCGCCAGCTGATAGATTAAAAACAGATTGACCCCAATTCCTAATGCCGGTGTAACCGGATAAAATGGGACTCTGAACTTTCGCTGCAATTCTGGCTTTTTCTGACGAAAAATAATCAGTGCAACATTGACAAGACTATACCCTGTCAAAGAAAAAATACTTGTAACTGTGGAAATATGCTCTAAGTCTTTGATTGAAACCGCAATTATTACAATCACTGATGTCGCAACAATCGAAAAAACAGGCGTCTTTGTTGTACGGTTAATGGTCTTGAACAAACCCGGAAGCCTCTGATCTCTTGCCATTGCAAAGGAGGTCCGCGATGATGCCATCACCGCAGTATTAATCGAAGAAAGCGTTGCCAAAATTCCTGCAAAGGCAAACAGATATCCGCCGACAGCACCGCCTATCTGCACTGCGGTGTCAATCATTGGGGTGCTGGTAACAGAAGGCACAAGCTGTTCCCATGGCAGAATTCCGCTTCCGATAAAAAATACAGAGGTCTTGATCAGGATAACCGCCGCAATAGAAATCAAAATCGCTTTGGGAATCGTTTTTTCAGGTTCAATAACCTCTTCGCTTGCTGTTGTAATCAACCCATATCCTATATATGTCATATACAAAAATCCCATCGCATTAAATACGCCCGACATTCCAAACGGCGTAAATGGCTTCTGGTTTTCGATATCCATATGAAAAATGCCCACAATTACATAAATAGCAAGCAGTGCCACCAAAACAGTTGTAATCACATTCTGCAGGTTTCCTGAACTTTTTGTTCCTTTTATGTTTGTCAAGGCTACGTAGACGACAAGCAGATAGGCGGTCGCCATCTTTGGAATAAACGGAAAGATATAGTTGACGAAATTTCCAAACCCCAGCGCAAACAAACCGCACGACATTGCATAGCCCAGCCAAAAGCCCCAACCGCAGATAAATCCGATAATATTATTGCCTGTAGCTTCTTTTACGTATACGTAACCGCCTCCTGCCTTGGGCACAACTGTTACCAGCTCGGCAAAAGACAATCCTGTAAACACAGCCGCAATTCCTGCCAGAAATATAGCCAGGGAAGCTCCTGGGCCTGCAGTCTGGTAGCTGGTGCCTGCCAGAACAAAAATAGCAGAACCAATCATTGTGCCAATACTAATCATTAGGGCTGAATACATTCCCAGTGTCCGATCCAGCTTTTGTTTCATAATTAAATCCCTATTCCTTTCCTATGATACGAACTATATTTCTATTTTATAATGTATCTTTGTATAAATCAATTGTTTTTGGAGATTGTAACAGTTCCGCCATATAAAATTGAATATACAAAATGCTGTTGGGAGCCAGCTTGTATAAGGCATTTTGTATATTCTGTTTGATAGGACTAGCGCCCAACATGAGATAAATTGTTGGAAATATCCTAAATCAATGGTCATAATGTACAATCCAGCAACTTATGAATGGACATAGCTGGACTGCTGCTGTTCATATAAGGTATTTACAAGAGAAACTTTGCAATGATATACTACATGTATACAATATTTTCCATCCATCTTTATCTACAGCAAATCAAACCAAAGAAAGGAGCTTTTTATGGAACCAACACCGACAAGTCTTTGCACAGAAAATGTCCACGCTGAACTAATTGACGGCCGATATTATGATATCGCACCGCCAAGCAGAATCCATCAGGAAATTTTAGGATTTTTATTTAATAAGATAACCAATTACATTACTGCTAAAAATGGCCAATGCAAAGTTTATCCTGCTCCATTTACTGTTGAATTATTTCGGGACAAAAAAACGATTGTAGAGCCCGATATTAGTGTCGTCTGTGATTGCTGCAAACTTACAGAAAAGGGATGCTGCGGCGCACCAGATTGGATTATTGAAATCGTTTCTCCAGGCAATCCCAGCCATGATTATGTGCGCAAATTGAACTTGTATGCAGATGCTGGTGTTCGTGAATATTGGATTGTGGAACCTATGGGAAAAGAAATTTCTGTATATTTCTTTGAGAAAAGCTCATTCAGAGCATTTTCTTATACCTTTCATGATAAAATCAGATCGCGTATTTCAGATGATTTATGGATTGATTTTGCACAATTAGAGGTGTAACGTTTTAAGCAGCCGGCCAAAGCCGACTGCTTATATTAATCACCAAAGCTGATGCCAAGCATCTTAGCTTCTTTTATAATTGTTGAATCAGGATCAACAGTCTTAAGCTTTCCTGCCACATCCTCAAGCGGTACCTTGACCACTTCTCTGTTTCTGTAGCCTACCATATAACCATATTCACCCTTGAGAATCAGTTTTGCTGCCTCTGCGCCAAGACGGCTTGCAAATACTCTGTCATAAGAATCCGGTTCGCCGCCTCGCTGTGTATGGCCAGGAACTGTTACACGTACTTCCATTCCCGACTTTTTCGTTATCTTTTCTGCAATTTCATAGGAAATACTAGGATATTTATAATCTGCCATGTACTTCTTGTATTCTTTCTTGGAAAGTGCTGCCACTTCTTTGGACATCGCGCCTTCTGCAACCGCAAGAATTGTGAAACGGCTTCCTCTCTCAGAGCGTTTTTTGATAGCTGATATAATTTTGTCCAAATCATAAGGAATCTCTGGTATCAAAATGATGTCAGCCCCACCTGCAATTCCTGCATTTAATGTCAGATATCCAACCTTGTGACCCATTACCTCAACAATAAATACACGTCCATGAGATGCCGCTGTTGTATGAATCTGGTCGATGCACTGCGTAGCAATATCCACTGCGCTCTGGAAACCAAATGTCATATCTGTTCCCCAAAGGTCATTGTCAATTGTCTTTGGCAATGTCACAACATTCAGCCCCTCTTCACGAAGAAGATTTGCTGTCTTGTGTGTCCCGTTGCCGCCAAGTACGATGAGGCAGTTCAGATTGAGTTTGTAATAATTGTGCTTCATCGCTTCCACTTTATCAAGTCCATTTTCGTCTGGATCACGCATTGCCTTAAACGGCATACGCGAGCTTCCAAGGATTGTTCCGCCTTTTGTTAGGATTCCTGAAAAATCCACTGGTTTAAGTTCCTTATAGTTTCCATAAATAAGTCCCTTATAACCATCAAGGAATCCAAAAAGTTCTATTTCCTTGCCGGAATTGAACAGTCCCTTCGCTACACCGCGCATCGCTGCGTTCAGTGCCTGGCAGTCACCGCCGCTTGTTAACATACCTAATCTTATCATTGGATCCTCCTTTTTTTCGCATTCACCTGCGTTTAATTAAATTTTTATAAAATTCCGAAACCTGTTATGCATTTTTCATTATAATCCATTTTCAAGATAGTAACAACTTTTTCAGGAAATATTTTTCAAAAAAATGCTAACAGTTTTGTTATTTTTATGGTACAGTTCGTATTGTGTGAATTTTTACAAAAAGGAGAGAAAAAAACATGCCCTTATTGCAAATCTGAAATTGCCCTTGATGCTCTTACTGTATGCGTTTCTAAAGTTTTTCTCGCAGCAAATTTATTTTGTCGTATCGACTACTGTTTTGAACAGCGCCCGCTCCTCCAAAATCTCCTGGAAACTTTTATCCAAATGATTTCCTTCTATTCCATAAGCTTTTATCTTATCCATATATTCCTCGTAGTCGCAAATATAAACGTACACTTTGGAAATATCATGGTCTGCAATCGCCAACTCATACATATTAGAAGAGCCGTTTTCAATTTTATTCCCATTTGCGTCCAGCGCAACAGCAACCGTATCTGCCTTCTCTATTGTATTGAGCGTCAATTCTACAGAAGATATCTCAATGCTTTTGAGTCCAATGCCAGCCTCATTTGTTTCGTTTACTTCAATCACACGCGATTGACTGTCTTTTTGTTCAATTGTCAAATCAAAAGACCAGCTTCCTTCCTGCCACCAGTTTTGGTATTTGTTGGGATAGTCGTAGAAATCCTGCGGCAGACTCTTCATATAGGCATCCCACTCTTCGTCTGTCATGTTTTCTTGTTCTTCGGCTGATTTCATCCCTTCCATAGGCATCGGTTCTGCCAAGTCGCCAACAATATTCAGAATGTCTAACTTCGTTGTAAACGTTTCAGGTATCTCATATTCTGATAAATACTGTGACCAGTTTTCATCGGTTATCCAAACTTCCTCATTGTCTGTACCAGACGCTTCTTTTAATGCCTGCTGGTATTTTCTGTCATCGACATTGATATCGGAATAATCAATTCGTAAAATCCCATCAAATGTATGTTTGTTTTCAAATTTTCCGTCAATATCGCGCCACATCTCCACCGTATCTGTACGGAAAGAATACTGTTCCTTTAAGTGTACTCGCAAACTCTGTGTTCCATCTAGCATCTGAACCATATTGGGAAATTCTTTGGCATTTTCAACATGAACACCAATATAAATTGCCTGGTTCGAAGCATATTGCTCTGTCAAAGTAACGGTAATATCTCCGGATTTCTTTGTATAGCTGTCCTGTTTGCTTTGATTCTGTTCTCCTTCCTTTAACGTTTGATTCTTTTCATCTGTATGATACAATACAACTGTATCTTCTACCGGAATCTGTCCAAACGGAAATAAATCTGAAAGTTTCGTAAAAATATTCCCCAAAATGGGAATCTCACTTGCCAAGACTGGATTCATCACACAAAAAGCGGTCATCAACACAAAGACTGCTGCGACGCTGCCAATTCCCACCAGAACCTTTTGCAGTCCTCTGCGTCTTTTACTTTTTTGTTTTCCCTTTGCATTCCGCAGAATTTCATAGGTTTCAGACAGCTTTGCATCAATGATTTCACTTGGCTCTAACTGGGCGCCCAAAATTCTCGTTAAATCCTTTTCTGAAATATTTTTTTCCATTCTTTTTCCCCCTCTACTGTAATGCGACACGAAGCTGTTCTTTTCCTCTGTGCAGCCTGCTCTTTACGGTGTTTTCATTCATGCCTAGAACTTCTGCTATTTCCTTGGTGGTAAATTGTTCCCCAAAATATAGCTGAAAAATTATCCTGCTGTCGTCTGGCAGAATAGACAGCAATTCCCGAAATTCCAGTTCTGCTCTTCCATTACAGCACGCTTCTTCTGCACAGTCCTCTTCCAAATACGCTTTGCGTTTATTCGAACGATAATTTTTGGTGCAATGATTTATCAAAATTCTGACAAGCCAAGTTTTAAAATATTCTTCTTTTTTCAATGCCCCAATATGCTCATAAGCATCCAAAATCGTATCTTGGATAACATCTGCTGCATCCTCGTCGTTCTTCAAGTAGCCAAGCGCAACTCTTCTAAGCGTCATTTTACATTCTTCAATCAATGTGATAAACGCTTCTGAATCTCCATGCTTTGCACGTTTCACTAATGTATTCATGATCCTCCTCCATTCTCAATGTACTGCGCAAGCAGTAACTTTTACATTCATTAGATAACATATTTTTGAATTTGGTTGCATGAATTTCTCAAATTACTTTTTATCTTATCATAATCGAATCTTTCTGCTCTATAAATCTTTTTTACAAGCCAATAATTGCTTCTATCTGTGCAAGGCCTATGTTATACTGAATGAAAAAGAAGAGGTTGCTACCTCTATTCGCCGCGCAGCCCATGCGCTTCCTAGCAGCATTTTTCCTCTGCATGGGTCTGTGCCAAAAAAGGAAGGCGCATTTTTTGTATGCGCTTGATAGAAAGGCATGATGGATATGGCTGCACTTTTTGACGAACGAGTTGAAACAGCAATTCAAATATTATGGTTTGATATCCATTCTGGCAGAGCCAAGGAAGCGCTTGCCATGCTTCGCGAGGCCGCCAATATGGGAGACGGCGATGCGTTTTATTTTCTTGGATGCTGTTATATGGGGAAAAATTATATCGATCCGGCTGTTGGTATTGATGAAGACAAAACATTTGCATATGAATGCTTCCATATGAGTCTTAGCCTTGAGAGTGCAGTTGGAATGTTTGGCACCATGTATATAGCAGATTATATCCCTCTGCAAGGTACGTTTGTACATCCGCCCTATCATTCTCTGATGGAACTCTGGAATGCAGTAGCACAAAAAGCGTACAATGGACATGTGTATTGTAAATTTCTGCTTGCACATGCATATTTTTATTGTAAAGCCGCTGATTTTTTTGACATGGTACCAAATAACAAGCTTTTGTATGAGTGGGCAGCAGAGGCGGCTCGCTTATACCGAGAATGTATATTAGATGGACTTGGCATTGCACTTCCTAGTCTGATAACGATTCTTACCTCTGGCAAGTTTGGCGCACCTGTACAGCAAAAAATGGCAGCGCATTATATCGCGATTGGTGCTGATATGCAAATTGGATTTTGCGAGCGTATGATAGGAAATAAACACCGCAATGAAGGCCGCTATAAGGAAGCATTGCAGCTATATGAACGTGCGATAGCACACAATGACAGCAACGCTTATTATTGTCTTGGCAAGCTCTATACCTTCAGGGGGGTACTGCCGCTGAATTTGCACAAGGCTTTGCAATACTTAAAAAAAGGACATGATCTGCTTCCAGATCATGTCGGTATCTGCAATCTTTTGGGTGAAATTTATTATCGCGGCGGACAAAATATTGCGTGTGATTACGAACAGGCTTTTGCGCTGCTTGACAAAGCTTATGAAAACGGAAGCACTTGGGGCTGTGATATGCTTGGCGCTTGCTACTTAAAGGGACTTGGCACCGCGCCTGATGCACAAATGGCAAAGACGCTTTTGGCGCTGTCTCCTCACAAATCTGCTTTATAAAAGCATGTTAATCATAATACTCAAAATAATCAAAATCTGCGGGAATCCGCGTACCGCATCCGCCATTATTTGCGTAAATTCCAACTAATGTTCCTGTGTGGCGCTTGGGATCGTCCGGAACTCCCTCATCACACAGATAAATACAATTTTCCAGAACCCCTGCAAGAATCCATTCTTGCCCATCATAGCTGTAATAAAAACTTCTAGTAAGCTTATTTACTACGACTCTCAAATAAATACTTTGCTCTTTGATATTGTCAACAGATGCTATCAGCTCTTCACCATGGTTTCGGTTGATGACAAGCTGCAGTTTTCTGCCCTCTTCATAGCATACAGAAAATCTTGCATATGTTGCGGTACTATAATAACAAGTTAGTCCTGCTTGTTCTCCATTTCTTGTTGGGTAGAAATCTACCTTTGTTGATGCTGTGTATCCCAACTCCTGTTCCCGTCTTACCAGCGTATTCTTTGCGCGGATTTCAAAGAGCTGCCCATCTCTGGTCCAAATCCGCAGATATCCTGGACGCTCTGTAAGAGAATAGCTTCCTTTGGCAGGATTTCTCACAAATTGCCAGTTTACATTCAAATCTTTTTCGTCAAAGTCGTCCCTGGTCCACTTGGGAAATAGATGTGGTGAAAGCTCTGGTGCTGTCTGCTCGATGCTCGGCCCTTTCCTGTCATTGATAATAAACCAGTCATCTTCGAGCCATGTAACAGGATCAAGCCCTGATTCTCTTCCTATCGTTGTATAATGTCCCTGATTGGGTCTGCCCATGAGATAATATACCCACCAGTCCCCATTCTGTGTTTGTATCAACTTGCCATGTCCAGTTCTTTGAATTGGTGCATCCGGGTCAAACTGACGCATCAGCGGATTGTACGGTGATGGCTCATATGGGCCAAAAAGGTTCTCAGAACGCCCAACATTAATGCCGTGTCCATATCCTGTTCCCCCCTCTGCCAATATCGCATAATAATACTTTCCACGCTTTAACAGATGCGGCCCTTCTGGGCATCGTTCTCCTGTTCCTGGCCATACTGGAATGGTATCGCCGATTACTTTTGTACAATCATCACTCAAAGGCACCAGATGAATCCCTGGGCTGATAACCATATAATGTTTTCCATCTTCATCTACAAAGTGAGACGGATCAATGCTGTCCACTTCCAGCCAACTTGGCTTACTGTAAGGTCCCTGCGGTTTATCAGAGGTAACAACAAGCTGTCTGCGCATCACATTATTTTCGCGTTTTCCGTCTGCATTGAGCCTAAGTGTTGCCATAATAATGAATTTTCCCTGATGATACGAAATATCTGGCGCCCAAATTCCATGGGAATCTTTGATGTCCTGCAAATCCAGTTCGTCTGGGTCTGTGATGGCATGTCCTATAATCTGCCAGTGTATCATATCTTTTGAATGGCTGATTGCAATTGCTGGGAAATACTGAAACGTGGAATTAACCATATAATAGTCTTCTCCGACACGCACAACAGATGGATCGGGGAAAAAACCGCGCTGCACCGGATTATAATATTTATTGCTCATAAAAATCTCCTATTTATATTATATTTTAAATGTGATACTGCACTGTGTTTATGCGTGCATACCCTTTACTTTCTTTGTTTGCGGAGGCACAGAATACACCGTTTTTTACGCCTACCCAGCGTCCTGGTACGGCGTCCATCTCCCCTGCTGTTTGATAATTGCTGCCGTCCGTGCTGTATTCCATTTTCACACGCTCTAGGGGGAACTGCTTCTCATTTTCATTCAAATCGCGTGTGCCTGTCTGCTTTACTGTATATTTCACATAGAGTTCCTTTGCCTGAGCCGTATCGATTGCCGGAAGTACTTTGGAAGATTCCTTGGTTGTTTCCGGCAAAATCTTTCCATACTCTTGTTCGCCGCTAATATAGCTTGGAATCAGCTTCTCTCCTTCTTTTTGAAATGTAAGCACCCCATAACTCATACCCATGGAAATCACGCCTGCTTCATCTTTATCAGATAGATTGGATAGATCAAGCTTTGTAATGCATGTGAATTCTGGAGCAGGCCATTTTTGCAGCAACAGATTTGGCATATCTCCATATACTGTTTCTTTCAAAACCGCATATAATTTTAAATCGTTTCCTGTAAGTTCATACCATTCTTTTTTTGCATTGGCATTCCACTGCCACTGAAGCCCCAATTTTTCTCCTGTGAAATCATCTGAGGTTTCCGGCTCACATTGTCCTTGTCCTGCTGTTTTGACATCTGGCTTCTGATATTCGATTACAGGTTCCCCATAATCATTGCCCTCTTTTGCTATACCTATTATTGGCCAGTCTTCCTGCCAGCTCATTGGCTGCAAATGCACAATACGGCCCGCAGCATAAACATCCTGAAAATGAAGGAACCAATCCTGGCCTGTCACCGTGTCAACCCAAGCTCCCTGATGCGGTCCATTTACGCTGCTGCTTCCCTGACGCATCACCACCTTATATTCATATGGTCCAAATACCTCTCTTGCGCGAAGCACTGTCTGCCATCCAGTTTTTACCCCGCCTGCAGGAGCAAAAATATAATACCATCCGTTTCGTTTGTACATTTTGGGGCCTTCTATTGTCACTTGGTCGTTTTCATTCCCGTCAAATATTTTTATTTCCTCTCCAATTAACCCCATTCCGTCCGGCTGCATCTCTACCATATGCAAAACACTTTTGTATCCGATTCGGCTTTTCGCCACCCCTGCAACAAGATAGGCTTTCCCATCTTCGTCCCAAAAAGGACAAGGGTCAATCCAACCGGCGCCGGGCCGAATATTTACTGGTTTCGTCCACTCGCCAAACGGATCAGAAGCTGTACTCATATAAATGCCCTCGTCTGGCATCGGGAAACAGACAAAATATGTTCCCTCATGGTACCGAATGGCTGGCGCCCACACCCCACAGCCATGCATTGGTGCATCATAACGTGCTTCCGGAATTTCCTGAATGATATAATTGACCACCTTCCAGTTGACAAGATCCCTTGAGTGCAAAAGCGGAAGTCCAGGCGCATTGCAAAAGCTTGAAGCTATCATAAAATAATCTTCTCCGACGCGAATCGCATCTGGATCGGAGTAATCAGCATACAGTATCGGATTTCGGTACTTTCCATTTCCTAAATCTGCATTCCATATCCTACTTGATATCATAGTGCAACTTTCCTTTCTATTGTGAAGTTTTCCGATAAGTTTTCTTTGATTCTTTCTTTTATTCTAATGGTTCCTGGATTTCCCTTCAATGCCATGCTGATATTTTTATGTGCCAAATATTGCGGTTTTTCTTTAACATGTTATACTGATTATAAATATTTTTCTAGGAGTCCTTGGTATGATTTATCAAAACAGGACAGAATATCTGTCTGTAAAAATTACAAAAAATAATTGCTATCCTGCGCACATGCATCGTCAAATCGAAATTTTCTATGTGCTTGATGGCATCATTGAGATTACAATTGCCGGCCAGAAAAAACAACTGAAAAAGGGTATGACTTCTATTGCATTTCCAAACATGGTTCATGCAACACATACTTTAGATCATTCCTCTGCCATTATGATGATTTTTAATGATGACCTTCTTCCTGATTTTTATAATGAATTTCATATGCAGAAGCCCTCGTCTCCCTTTATCACACAGTTACAAGACCCTGAACAGTTTTATTTTCAGGTTTCTAAATTCTTGGAACAAGTGCAAAAAAATACAGATATCCGTTTTTCTAAAGGATATCTGTATCTTATTGTCTCTATGATATTGTCTCAAGTCACACTGGTAAAGCAAGATGCAGCCTCCGCTGGTATCTGCCAGAACATTTCCAATTATTTGAATCTGCATTTTACAGAAGAATTGAATCTGTCTCAGCTTGCCGATGCCCTTGGTTACAGCAAATATCATATTTCACATATTTTTAAAGAAAATTTTGGCTGTTCTTATAACGATTATCTCAAACGAATCCGTTCAGAACATGCCATGGGGCTGTTGTCACACTCTGATATGACTGCAACTGAAATTTGTTTTGCCAGTGGATTCAGCAGCCTCCGCTCTTTTTACAGAGCATTTCGTGAAATTTATGGTGTCACTCCGCGCTCCATCCATTCCTAATTATCCTATAGAACTGGTTCTAACACACATGACGATACAAACCGACAAGTTGTGAATAGGAATTGTAGTTGAAATTTTATTTCGTATCTGTCGGATTGTTTTCTTCTCTAGTCGTCTGCTGTGATATTGGAAGAGCCTGTTCTACTGGTATATACTGCTGCATTACAGACTGTCTGCGAAGCTCTCTTTGTGCCTGTTCTGCTTGTTTTTCTGCCTTTCTTTCGGCGAGATATCGTTTGATTTTCTTTCTGAAACACAGACAAATTCCCAAAATAACAATTAGATATGGCATCAGTCGTATCAACAAGAACAAAAGACCTTCCAAAAATAATAGAAATCCTCTTCCTGTAGACTTTATTGTATTTATCAAGCGATCGACAAATGTGTTCCTCTTGACAGGTTCTCTATCCTGATGATATTCCATCACCTCGGAAATCGTGATATTCACATAGGAAAACGCTACATCCGTGTCCATATAACGCTTGGCAGTTTCTAATTTGCTGCGTTCACTTTGCACCTGTGCAAGCCGCTCCTCTACAGTAATCATATCTTCAATGGTTTCACATTTCTCCATCATTTCAAGCAGATTTTTTTCTTGTATCCGCAAAGACTCAATCTGTGTTGTTGTATCATAATACTGCTGGCTGATATTCTCAACACTCGAAGACTTTGAAACAATTTTTCCCACACCATCAAGCTCTGCCAAAAAGACCTCATAATTCCTTGATGGAATGCGCACCTCTAAAAAATTATGCATCGTCGCGTTCGTTTTGCGGTAATTCTCAAAATACCAGTTTTGTCCACTATCACTTTCATTCTCAGACTGAATCACCCCATCATATTTGGATATCGTTTCTTTGATCGATGACACTGTAGATGGATAATCAAGCGTCTCAATATCCAGATTGCAATGGTATACCAGTTTTTCTTCAAGAAGTGTCATACTGTCTAAGCTCGGTGTACCATCTTCCGTCATATTGGAATCTTTTGTTGTAACGGATTCCACCGACATCTCTTCACTCGCCGCATAGTTATCCTGTGCAATCCCATTTGCCGTCTCTTGTGACGAAGCAGAACTGTTGACGCTCGGCGCTGCCAGTTCTCCAGAATTCATGCTCTCCTTTGATGAACCGCCACAACCAGTGAGCAAACAACTCATAATCAAAAATACGGCCAACGATTTTACAAAGTTTCTTTTCATGCCAACCTCCCCTGCCGCCTTCAGCGGCCAAATAACTGATCTTTCAATCCCCGCAGCAAAATGTAAAGTATTGCTCTTTTAAAACTTTATAGGAACCCCGTGGAAGATAAATTTCTTTTCCTGTACTTAGGCGGATTCCTTTCACATTCAAACTGTCAATATACTCTAGATTCACAATATATGTAACTCCAACTTTTACAAAAGCCTGATATGGAGCAAGCATTCCATAAATCTCAGCCATTGTCAGGTGAAGCAGATGCTGGGTTCCGTCTGCCAACCATAACCACTGATTTTTCCCCCATGCTTCAATATAAAGAATATTGCTCAACTGTATACGCCAGGTTCTTCCTTCCATCCGCAACAAAATATATTTTCTATCTTCTTTGTCCATGTTTTCCATCAATTTGTTCATTGTGGAAAAAAGTACTTTCTCCTCAACAGGTTTTACAAGATATTGAATGGCGTCTACTTGAAATGCCTCAAATGCATAATCTCTTGATATTGTCAAAAAAACAATTTTGCTTTGAATCTGCATATTCCGCAATTCCCTGGCTGCATCAATTCCCGATTTATCCGGCAAATAAATATCCATAAATATCAAGTCTGGTACGTCATTCTTGTCCCTGACTCTATCAATAAGCTGTTGTGCATTCTCGAAACATTCAACATATAAATCTATCTGAGAAGACCTTTTCCCATAAAGTTCTAACATCTTGCTGGTTTGGTCCAAGACCTCGATACTGTCATCACAGACCGCTATCAGATACATACATTCTACCCCTTTTTAGCTTTTCTGCGCTCCTGTTACTGAAATTGCAGCTTCTCAATCTGTATCATAACATCAAGCATAAAGCTTCCATTTTCTGTATAACACATCATATCACCGCCAAGCTTTTGTGCTGCTTCAAGAATCGTAGGCAGTCCAAAACCATGATCGCTGCTTTCTTTGCTTGTAGCTGGAATCGTCCCTTTCTCAACAAACAAATCTTCTTTGCAGCAATTTTTCATTCGTATAACAAGATGCTTTTTATTGTATTTCATTTGTACCGATGCTTCCCTTTTTGGCACTGGAAGTTCTCTTAATGCATCCCTGATATTTTCTAGTCCATTTGACAAAATCTGGCACAATTCCATATAATGTATTGATTCATCACCAATCTGAATATCAATATGTAACTTTGCGCCTAAATCTTCAAATTTTTGAACATAACTGCTAAAAACGGCGTTAATGTATGGATTTGCACAATATTGTCCCAGGCAGGCATCCATTTCAACTTCTATATTTTTCAGATAGGCTAAGGTTTCTTTTGTTTTGCCGGAAGCAAGCAAACCTACTATCGCTGCGGTATGGCCTCTCATATCATGTTTTAATTTTCGTATTCGCTGCTGGTTTTCAAGCTGCTCTTCAAGAAGATTTTTCTGTTCCTGCAAAATACGTTCACTCTGCTGCCTGCGATAAAGCAGCAACTGTCTGTAAAGTGCAGAAAAAATCACAGCATAGTTAAAAAACATCAGAATCAGCACCAAAACACAAGAAAGCACATCTTTTGGACGTTCTACAATATTCACAGGATAATTTGCCATAACCACCAACAAAACATAATACAGCATTGTCATTCCTGCAAAAATGCCCCAGCCCTTTTCCACAGAATCCTGAAGCTCCATATAAGGCTTTCTCCAAAAACGATATGCGCAGTATTCCAGCAATGGAAAAGCAAACAGCCTGAGGATAAACATTAAAATATAGCTTCCTCCTCCAAAAAAATAATTGAGCATATTGGTTACTATCATAATCCAATAGCAGGATGTATCTGCCAGACAAAACGTAAGCAAAAAGCGGGCTCTTTTATCTGCTGATAACACATAAAAAAATATAAAACTTGGAATTGAGCACGTGAAAAAGAATATTTTTCCAAGCAGTTCGATTCCTAATATCAACAGCAATACGCCATTGAATGTCATCAAAATCCCCATACCAGCCACCGCAAGAACTATGGTCCTTTTTCTTGGATAGCGTGAGCGAAACAGCATTGTAAAAAGAAGAATGACATGAATCATACACCAAAAAATAGACAAGTCACGAAGTATCGTATTTGGCATTTATTTCCCTCCTGATTTTAAGTCGCTGCACGACGACTCTTAAGCTGGATTAACACAGATTTTGTGCTATTTGACAAGCTTTTTTATATTATAACACAAATTTCCTGTTTTCCCTATGATAAATTTACCCAAAATGACGATACTTGTGGTTTGCCCCAAATTTCTGTCTTATTTTCTGATACTGCTCAATACCTCCGCTGGAATCTCAAACTCTACAGTTCCCATATACATTGGTGCCACATCTCCTTCATTGAATCCAATCACCACATTTCCGTTTTCATTTAAGTAAAAGGACGTCTCGTCTGTAATTGCCTTAAAATTCCACTCTTCAATCTCATCATTTAACCAATAGTAAACATTTTCGTCAGCATCCATCTGTGCTTGCATCTGCTGCTTAATATTTTCACTGATTGGTGTGATGTAATCTGCACCTTCCACAAAGATATCTTTTAATTGCAAGCGGTTTCCAGTATTCAAATCAATTGTATAAAAATAATTCCACTCATATCCGCTTCCTGCTGCCTGGAAACAGATTAATTTCAAAGTGAAATAATCGGGTGTTGTCGCCAGCACTTCACTCTTTACCGTAACAGCCTGATGCCCCCACTCTTCATCCAGATTTTGTTCAAATTCCTGTATCAACTTATCCGTAATTTCCTGTATCTCTGCATTGACCTCTGCTGTTGAGCGGTCCAAATTTTCCTGAATTTCGATATTTTCAGTCTGATTCTCTGGCTTTATTTCTGGAATCTCAATATCTGCCATATTTCGTTCCGTCTCATACTCATAATTTCGAAATGTTACAACTTTCACCAAGCCCCCAATAATTGGAATCTGCTCCATTGCGTTTGCAATTGTAACAGAAGTATTGGGTAACGCAACAAATATTGCTATAAGCGCAGCGGCTGCCACTGCAAATTTAATCATTCCTGTACGTTTTTCTCCGATTTGATTCATATTCTTCGCCTCCTTTATTTTCCCAAACAATTGTTCTCGTTGTTCTTTTGTCATTTGCTGCTTTTGATATTCTTTTTTCAATTTTTGCAATTCCTGTTCTACCAAAGCATTCTGTTCTTTTGTTCCTGAAAAATCATAATCCATATTTATCCTCCATTCCATTGTTCAGACCGGCTATGCCTTGATTGATATCTGTTGCGAGAACATGATAGAGCTTTTTCATACTGCGGTACAGCCTGCTCTTAACCGTACTGACATTCTCTTCAAGAATTTCTGCAATTTCTTCTAGCTTTCTATCCTCAAAAAATCGCAATATGATGACGGCCTTATCCTGCGCTGAAAGCGAATCCAACGCCTGCTGCAGCTCAATGTTTTCATAAGCGTTGTCTATATAGCCCAATTCGCCTTTGTTTTCATCCTGTATGGATTCATAAGAAAGAAGCTTTGGCTGCTTCAAATACCGAAAACATTCATTCAGCATAATACGATATACCCATGTTTCAGCATACTCTGGTTTCTTTAATGTATGGCTGCCTTTCAAAGCCTTGTACGCACCATTCTGTACAATATCGTAAGCATCTGCCTCATTGTGAACATAACTATACGCCAAACAATAATATTGATTGTACTTTTCCAAAATAATTTGCTCTATTAAATTTTTATTTGTTTCTCCTTTCTTGTTGAAAAAAAAGTGCACTATTTTCACCTCCTGCTGTCTTTTTATGTATTCTCGGAGTTTCTTTGTGCCTGCTAGTGCGAAAAGATTTTTTGTCAGATGTCATTACTTTATGATGGAGACGCAAAACGTATGTTGATTCCATTTATAAAAATCTGGCGCAAAATCAATCGCAAAACAGGTGTGAAGAAGATTCCGAAAGTACATCTTCTAATATCTTAGACACTTTTTCTAGACGAATAGTTTCATGGGGAATCATTTTTTTGAAAATATATAGAGGATATGTGTACAACGTAGAAAATGTTAGGAATATTGGTACTTGACAAGCGCACAGAACACTATAAGCGTAACAATCCAAGTTCTGCACCCATAGGAAAACCGAAATTACAGTTTTAAGCTATATTGCAAGAGATTATAATTATGCCCATCTCTGCTGTCTATTTTAGCTACCGAAGAAATCATCAAAAAACCGAATGATTCTGCCAAACGATTAGAAGCTATATTTTCGTCTCTTGCCGAATAAATAAACTCTTTTGCACTGAATTGTTTCCTGCAATATTGAATCAGACTTTGAAGAATTTGTTTGCCAAATCCTTTTCCCACATATTTCGATCCCAAACATATTCCAGCTTCTTGATAAATGTAAGGTTCAATTTTTTCTACACCAGCAAATCCAATCGCTTTACCACTTAATTTTTCATAAACCAAATAAGTGTCATGCTCTTTCTGAAACGCAATGGTTTTCACAATTCTTATTTTAGCGGCTTCTTCACTTGTAGTAATATTCCACCCCATATACCTTGCACTTTCCGGCTGTGACCATACATTGTGATACATTTCTTCCCAGTCTGAAAATTTTGCTTTATCTAAAATAAGGCTCTCTGTTTCAATCATCTTCCATTACTCCTGCAATTTTTGATTTGGTATCTTCTTTACCTTTTGATAACTTTATAGTGCAATATTCTAGTACAATCATTCTGCTTTTTTCAATAAATTATTTGTTAAATAACATAAAATTCATGGTATTGTCTGCGTTAAAAGTTAATCGTTCAAGAAATAGTCAGAAAGCATCTGTTATTTTTTATAATGTCCAGCCAAATATTTATTACTCAGCCAAAGAATCACTCGAATCATTCCGCCGCCTACAATAAGTACGAATCCATTCTTGACTAACTGCTCCCCGATTCCCATATTAACCGCATATTGGATCTGCAATTCCAGCGAGGGATCTTGATAAGGAATCCCCGCCTTTATCACACAATAATACGCACCCATCAAAAAAATGATGCATCCAGCTAATATAGCAGATATACATAATTTACAAATACTATTTTTGAATTTTTTACTCATAATCAACTATCACCTCATATTCAGCCTGTTTCGAATTGCCTTATTTTTAACAGGGTATATTTTCTCTGTTGGTAAATTTTTTGTGTCTAGTTTCCCACTTTTTCTCTGTTCATTCCACTTTCTTACCAATCGCGTGAAATCCTCTATGTGGCAAATACTAGAATCTAAAAAATCTCTCAATGTACTTCCTTTCAATCCTATTTGAATTGCTGCTCGATTCATCGCATTTCCATTTATCGTCCTGTCTGGGTCCCATTGACAGTAAACTGTTGTTTCGTCAAACGCTTTTTCCCATTGTTCCCCTGTATAACATGCAGCATCTGGTGAGGTTAAAACTGCCTTTTCCAACAATCCATCAAATTTTGACTGATCTAAGTCCAAAGCTAAGATACATTCCTGATTTTTCTTTGTGCCCCAATTAGAACGATACATCATCCATAAAAAAGAAGGTTTTATCCATGTCATACGATTTACATTAAAGCTTTCTCCAAATCTTTGTAATGCAACCGCTTCTTTGGCAATCATAGGATTATATGCCTGATAAACCCGAATACACTTTCTGTCATATTGTGCAAATACCTCTTTTATATATTCCATACGTCCCCCTCCTTGTTTAAACCCCATTAATTCGATATGATTTGTATTCTTATATCCTTCATTTTCTGCTTCTGCCAAATAATCCTATAAAAATAAAATCAATCCTCTCAATCAGTACAGTAAAATTATCTTTCTATTAAAATACCTTTCATATTTTGTGTTTCATTATGAACTTTGTATATGATTGCTTTTTCTTCTGTACAGACAATTAATATTTTAATTTCAGAATCCCTTTTTATCAAATCAACAATACACCTGAAAGCATCAATGCTTTTGCATTCCTTTGTACCAACCCATACATCAATACCCGCACCATTCATAGAAGAAGTGTTTTCCAAATATCCATAATCAACCTCATATACAAAATCAGGGAATCTCGGATGTGCGGTTCCTTTGGGGCTGTTAATTACGATTTTCGATTGTTTTACCAATTCGTCTAATGTTTTCCAAAAGACCGTGTGATATGTATCCATTTTTTCCCCCGATATTGATATAATGATTCATTATACTTCCTAATTATTTTTCTTGCAATTCATCAGGATTATATCACCTGAATTATGTTATATTGGTTACAACGGATGCACAAAAAATGCCACAAAGCAGACACTTTTACGCTGAATCTGTTATCTGCCTGCTTCCTTGCATCTGTATCGTTGACAATTCAACCAAAATACGCTACCTTAAATATAACAATAAAAACTTTTTTTATGTGTATACACTTTTGAAAAGGCGCGTATATCACTATAGGCAGAGGGAGAATCTTTATGAAAAAAATCATGAATTTTATTGTATATGTCATATTGCTTCCAGCCTTAATCATCTCCACTGCATTATTGACATATCTGCATTTTTTTGCATCAAATGACAACAACTTGTCTGGAGAATGGATTGCAACTATCAATATGACAGAACAAGTGTCTTTCACAGCACTTGACTGGCTGCAGGATATAGAGGCAGTTTCTGTATCTATGCAGGATATGGAATCTCATATGCAAGATTTAACGATCGAGCTTCATATGACGTTTGAACAGACTGCCCGCTCTGAAGGAACCTTCCAATGTAATATCCTTCCAGAAAGTTATGAAGCCTGTAAACAGACTGCTTACGAGGCATTTGCTTCAATTTTTCGGGAACTTTTGGCTAAGAGGCTTGATATGTCTGGTTATGCTGGCAACACAGATGATGAGAATGTTGAAGCGCTTGTGACAGAGACATTTGGAATGTCCACCGTTTCTTATTTAATGTCCTACGCTCCTGACCTGCTGCCTTCCTTAGAAGACTTGCAGGCTCAATTTGACGGCAGCGGCACGTATCAAACTGCCCAAAACATCTTAACCAGACAGTTTGAAAATGGAACTGTAACTGCAGAATACTATATCCGCAAAGATTTCAGCCTGATTTTATCCGAGGCGGCTGATTCCGTCTCTTTGGGCTATTTTTCTGACCATTACCCAATACAATACACATTGCGGCAATCCAAGGGAGAGAATTGATATGAAAACAATTTTACAGAAAATAAGTTCCTTTACACTATGCATCATTCTTGTGTGTTCTATTGTGCCTGTTCAGACCTATGCAAGTCATGAAATTCCCGGACACTGGCAAGTACAGACCGATTCCAGCACAACGGGCATCGTCAAAACTTTGGATTACAGCTATGCCCGCAACACTTATTTCTCTCTGCGGGACATCGCTATGGTCCTCCAAAATACCTCCAAATCTTTTTCTGTGAGCATTACAAAAAACGCTGTTTCTCTGACTCTGAACAATTCCTACACGCCTGTGGGGACCGAAAATACTCCTTGGGAAACCACCGAAAGTCCGAATCTCTCTCTTCGGCGGAATGAGTTTACTGTAAATGGACAAAAGGTATCCTACTATACGTTAATGATGCCGCTGCCCTCTGGAGATTATGATTGTTTTATGATGGCTGCTGATTTTGCTATGATTTTAGACGTAGATGTCTCTGTTCCTACTGCAGGATCCTTGCAGATCAATACACAGCTTCCATTTCATGTCTCTCCTGCTGCTTTGGAAGAGTCTGGCTATTTTTATGGTGTCAACAGCGTTCTGGTCGGAAACGCCACCACCGGAGAACTCTACTATCAATATCAGTCAGATGCTTCTTACCCGATTGCAAGCACCTCCAAGCTCATGACTTACCTTTTGGTTATGGATGCTGTCTCAGCAGGACAGATTTCCCTTGAACAAGAAGCCATTGTCTCAGATGCGGTTCAGGCGCTGTCTGCTTCTGATGATGGAGTGATTCCTTTTGAAGCTGGACAACAGATTCCTGTGCAGGATCTTTTATTGGGTGCCCTTCTGCCCTCTAGCAACGAATGTGCGCTTTGTCTGGCCGAAACAGTCGCCGGTTCAGAGGAAACTTTTGTACAAAGGATGAATCAGAAAGCGTTAGACCTGGGACTTTCCCAGACATTCTTTTATAACTGTCATGGTCTGCCTTCCTACACAGAAGATTCCATTCCCGCCAAACGCCAAAACCGCATGAGTGCGGAAGATATGTTCCGGCTGGTATCTTATCTTTTGAAAGTTTATCCACAGATTACAGATATCACTTCTTTGGAAAATGCCACATTACAGTCCCTGAATTTGGAAGTACGCAACACAAATCCGCTTCTGCACAATCTGCCTGAAGTCACAGGATTAAAGACTGGGACAACAAACAAAGCGGGTGCCTGTCTAGTAACATCTCTCACCGCAGATGACGGAATAATAACACATGATTTGGTTGTCATTGTTCTGGGAACTGAGGATTCTATCGAAAGGGGACGCGTTTCTGGATTGCTGGCAAGATATGCCTTGCAAGCCTTTCATACAGGCATAGAAACATCAGAATCGGAAGCCATTCCTGGAAACCTTCCAACACACGCTGAAGCAGCAGTAGACTGGATTCTTCAGACTGCAAAAAAAATCGAGTAGGGAAAACCTTCCCTACTCGATTTTTTATAATATCTCTTGACAACTCATGTCTACAGTTGTAAACTGTAATTGTCTACAAACGTAGTCTGTTAGTTTCTATTATTCACTTTATCTTTTCAATATTTGATATGCCAGTGTTTTTTTGCGGTTAACCTTCTGTTGTACACACAAAAAAACTCCGTGCATACATGAACTGCACAAGGAGGAATACCCATGGAACCGAAAATGACTGTATCTGATTCTGAATTAGAAATCTTAGAAGTATTATGGTCTGCTGATAAAGCTTTAAATGCCAGTGAAATTCGCGGCATTTTAAATGAACACAAAAGCTGGGAAAGAACGACTGTACTTACATTAATTCAACGACTGGTGAAAAAAGGAGCAATTATGCAGGAAAAACGTGAAATGTATTATTATACACCATGCATAAAACGCGAAGCATATATCAAAGCCGAAACCAAAAACTTTGTACAGAAATTCTTTAAAGGCAGCTCTAAAAATCTAGCGGCTGCATTAGTTGACAGCGATGCTCTTACCAAAAAAGATATTCAAGAGTTGCGCGATTATTTTAACCAAAACTTATGAGATGATAGGGGGATTTCACATGAGACATTTTTTTATGGTAGTTCTGTCATTATCTATATCCGGAACGCTGGCAGGACTTTTGATTCTTTTACTGCACCCTCTAACGCAAAAGTATTTTTCAAAACGCTGGAATTACTATATCTGGCTACTTGTTCTTGCAAGACTTTTGATTCCCTTTTCTTTTAAGACAGATTTCCTTCATTTTCCTAATGTCGGAACCTATCAGACTCCTGCAGCGCAAATATTTTCTGCTGGTGCATCTGAGACAACTGCCAGTGATAATTCCATTATCAAATCAGAAACACTCCTCGCCTCAAATACGCCGCAAACCAGCAAACCAGCCGAGCATACTTTCAAACCCACCGTTTCAGAGCTTTTTTCTGCCGCAGCATATATATGGTTTTTTGGTGTCCTTGCCGCGTTCTTTATGAAGCAGTTAAATTACATGCGTTTTTTAATTTGTATCAAAAAAGAGATTGTTCCGATTACAGACCCTTCCGTTGTGTCCTTAGCAAATTCTGTTTGCGCAAGACTGAAAATTTGGAAGACGCCCGTTATTTATGAGAGTTCCTCTAACTTTGGACCTATTACACTTGGTTTCTGGAAACCTATTATTATTGTTCCCAGTGATAATCACAATCTGACGCAGCTTCAGTTCATACTCCATCATGAACTGATTCACATTTCACGCAAAGATTTGTGGTTGAAATGGGCATATCATCTGCTGCTATGCATACACTGGTTCAATCCTGTTTTGTATTTCATCGGAAAGCAAATAAACTATGACTGTGAGCTCTCCTGTGACGAAGCGATTCTCGCCAACTTGACAGAAACAGGCAAAAGAGTATATGGCAATGTACTTTTAGACAGCGCAGACCGAACAATTGACATGAAAGGAACTGTCTTTTCCACGACCTTCACAGATAAAAAAAGTGCCTTGAAAAAACGGCTTTATAGCATTGTTCATTATCAGAAACGCACCTCCCTTCAACTTTTGCTTTCTATATGCACTTTTACACTCATTTTGTTGCTCACGGCTTGCAGTGGTATCGCATTTATATCAGAGGATTTGTCCGCCTCTATCAAAAACGATGTCACAAACAGCATCAAAGACTCTATTCAAACGGAATCCTCTGAGCTTGATAACCTTGATGAACTTGACACCAATGACTCCGGAATTGTATCACAGATACTTACTTCTCTTTCTTCGCCAGAGGAATTTCTCACATATTCCGCAGACCCAGATCCATCTGGATCTGCATGGAACGTTTATGATGATAATGCACTTCTTGCCGGAAAGGATATTCAGGAACAATGGTCTGCTTATAATTATTACGGTGGAAACCACACTGTAAAAGTCACTCGTTTTTTACTCTATGGTTCCGATTCTATTGTTATTGCCTATTGCCCCAAGGAAACCAATATTCAGATAAAATCATCTTTCGAGACAATTGAAGGAAACTTCAAAATTGTACAAATTTTACCCGATGGCACAGTCCTGACAATCAATGATACTGGTACGCAGTCCCAACAATCCATAACCCTAAAAGAAGGCAGAAATGTCATTAAACTAGTAGGACAGGGCGCAAAATTAAAAAACTTGAACCTAGACTATACTAGTTTAAAACCTTCCATTTGTGACAAAATTTATTATTCAGAAGCAGAAGAAGCTGCTACACAACTGAAAGAATCACTTTTATCAGGAAACACTTCTGAGCTTCCAAAACAAAAAGATCTTGTGATGGAAAATATATATTTGTTTCAGGAAAAAGAAGTCAGCGAAATTCTAAATGTTTTTCTTACCCAGAATGTTTCACTTAGCAAAGATGAACTTGTTGATCTGTTTATTTATTCTGATAATAAGCTGTCAAGTACCTATCTGGAAGAGGCAGTGAAAAATAAAATGATCGGACCCCTGAGTGCGGATACGATAACGGAACTGATGCCCTATTTATATGGCAATTGCAAAGTAGAACTGCTGAGTACCCTTCCGGCAGAAACCTTCTACGATACATTTTCAGAAACTATCAATTACCTTAACAGCTCAGAAATCCAACAATGTCTTGAGTACTATTTGAATGCAGGAGGAATGTTGCCATATTCTGAATTTGATGAAATTTCACCCTTTTTAAACAAATCACATATTAAGTTTCTTGAAGAAAAGGTTAAAACAATCAAAAAATAAATGACGAAACGGCTTAGCCCACAGGCTGCGCCGTTTCGTCATTTATTATGTCACATGCATACCAAAACTCTTTTATTTTGCATTTGCAGGTTCGATACTAATTGTCTTGCCCTTAATCTTTACATTTTTCATTGCTTTCAATACTTCTGCGGCATTTTCCTTAGGAACTTCCACAAATGTGTATTTGTCATATAGGTCTATTGCGCCAACCAAATTTCCAGGAATATTCGTTTCACCTGCGATTGCACCTAAAATATCCTTTGCCTTCACTTTCTGCGCCTTACCAATATTAATAAACAAACGCACCATTCCCTCCTCTGCGCCTGTATTGTCAAAATCATACCCGTCTGTTCCTGATGCAGATTCGCTTGCCTCATTAACCTGTTTCATATACATTTTCAGAAAAGCTGCCGCAATATCCATTGCTGTATAGTCCGACTCATTGACCTGCTTCTCAATCATATTAATCATTGCATTCAAATCTTCTTCTTCAATGATAACGCCAATTCGTTCCATTATCTTTTCGATTTTTATCTGATTTACATCATTGAGCGACGGTACAGGCATCGCATAAATTTTTGTCTTGCAATAACGCATGATATCTTTTAATTTATAAACTTCTTTTCCTTTAACAAACGTAAAAGATCGGCCAGTACGCCCCGCACGCCCAGTACGCCCAATGCGATGCACATAATATTCGTCATCTTGCGGAATATCATAATTAAAAACTGCCTCAACATCATCTACATCAATTCCGCGCGCCGCTACATCGGTGGCAATCAAAATATCTGTTTTTCCATTTCGAAAACTTTTCATCACGCGGTCACGCTGCGCCTGGCTCATATCGCCATGAAGACCTTCGGCAAAATATCCTCTTCCTTTTAGCACTTCTGTCAAATCATCAACCATCTTTTTTGTATTGCAGAAAACAAGTGATAATTTTAACTCATAATAATCCAGCAAACGACAAAGCACTTCTACCTTGTCTCTACGTTTTACATCGAGATAATACTGCTCAATTTTGGGTACTGTCAGTTCTTTTTTCACTACCTTTATCATTTTCGCATCTGGCTTCTGATAATTTTGTGTAATATCCAGAATCGGCTGAGGCATCGTGGCCGAAAAAAGAATCGTCTGCCGATCCTCATTGGGAACATACTGCAAAACCGTCTCAATATCCTCCCGAAATCCCATATTCAGCATTTCATCAGCCTCATCCAATACAATCGTATCTACATAATCACACCGAATTGTCCTGCGGTGAAGATGATCCAGCACACGACCTGGCGTACCTATAATAATCTGTGTTCCCTTCAATGCACGAATCTGTTTGCTGATATCCTGACCTCCATAGATAGGAAGCACCTTCACGCCATGCATATATTTAGCAAGTTTTCGGATTTCCTCCGCTGCCTGCACTGCCAACTCTCTTGTCGGACAAAGAACTAATGTTTGTGGATGTTTAATATCTCTCCTTACTTTTTCAAGAACTGGAATGCCAAAAGCTGCTGTTTTTCCAGTTCCTGTCTGGGCCTGCCCTATCACATCCACCCCTGACATCGCTACAGGAATCGCTTTGCTCTGTATCGGAGATGCCTCCTCAAACCCCATATCTCTTACTCCCCTGAGTATTTCCGGACTTAAATTCAATTCGTCAAACCTTAATGTCTCCATATTTTTCCTTTCTAAAATCAATTCATTATGACAGCTATCTTTTTCCTTTGCACGGGACTGCGCATAAAAAATTGAGCGCCAGCGCGCTCAATCTGCAAAAAGCTGCGCTTTTTGTTTC